>ENA-OUQH01000098-OUQH01000098.1-human-gut-metagenome-genome-assembly--contig:-NODE-98-length-73425-cov-6.024083_pt1 | contig 73425 bp, 73 predicted proteins | sample MGYA00237948_ERZ548828 | MGnify/ENA primary metagenome ERZ548828 (study PRJEB26490, sample SAMN05194711) | human gut metagenome | biome: terrestrial biome; feature: human-associated habitat; material...
GGAAAAACCGCCGTTTTAGTAGAGCGTGTAATAAACAAACTGCTTGATAAAAATTCAAGTGTAAGCGCCGACAGACTTCTTATAGTCACGTTTACAAATGCCGCTGCGGCAGAAATGCGTGAAAGAATTGAAAAACGGCTTTATGAAGAAATACAAAAAAATCCCGACGATGTTTCACTGCTTAGGCAAAAACACCTTATTTCATCTGCCGATATATGCACAATCGACTCTTTCTGTATTAAACTTGTGCGTGAAAATTTTGAAAAATGCGGCGTAGAGCCCGATTTTAAAATATGTGATGCTTCGCAACAGGTAAATATTTGTAACCGTGTGATGAAAAATGTGGTCTCAGAGTATTTGGACACACCGTCAGATGATTTTAAAAAACTGACCGAACTTACAGGTTGCGAGTATGATGAAAAAAATCTTACCGAGCTTTTAGAGCGCGTATACCTTTACAGTCAGCAACTGCCTTTCCCCGAAGAATTTATAAACGGATTGCTGACCCCTTATGCCGTACCGTTTGACGCAGGTAATCCGTGGTATGATATGGCATTTGAATCAGCGCGCAAATATGCGGTTCAGATGCAAAACTGTGCCGAAAAAATGCTTGATGTTGCGCCGCATACCGAAAAAAACAGCGAAAAATTTATTGCTTATGCAAACGATATATCCGAAACGGTTAAAGAGATTGGCAGGGCAGTTGACTCAAACCGCTGGGATGATTTATACTTTATACTCTGCGGCATAGTGCTTAAAAATGTTCCGACAGGCGCAAAAGAAGATGCATATACCGCCGTTTTTAAGGATAAAAAAACGGCATTGGCAGGCTGCATAAAAAAACTTTGCGAGATTTTTTGTGTTGATAAATTCAATATGCAAAAACTGATATTGCAGAATTACGGTGCGGTAAATCTTTTTGCAGAGATGCTAAAAAAATACAGCGAGCAGCTTTTTGCGGCTTTTTGTGATGATAACACCTTCACGTTTTACAATACCGAGCAGTTGGCATTGAATCTGCTTTGCAAATATGAAAACGGCAGCATAATAATACGTGATGATTCCAAAGCGCTTTGCGACCGCTACGATGAGGTTTTGGTAGATGAGTTTCAGGATGTAAACGACTTGCAGAATATGCTGTTTTATGTGCTTTCAAACCGCGAAAAGAGGCTGTTTGTTGTAGGCGACGTAAAGCAGAGTATTTACGGTTTCCGCGGTTCTAATCCGCAAAACTTTTTAAACAAAAAAAATACATATAAGCCTATAAATTCCGCCTTTGCGGACGAGCCTAAAAAGATAATTCTTTCTGATAATTTCAGAAGCCGAAAGGGAGTTTGCGACTCAGTCAACTTTTTCTTTTCACAGCTTATGGCAGGTCAGTGCGGCAATATAATTTACAATGACGAGGAGTATCTTAACGCAAGCGGAACTTTTCCGGAAAGTGACGCCCCTCAGGCGGAACTGCTTATTATTGACAAATATGACAGTGACGACGAAAAAAGTCTGCTTGAAACAGAAGCCGAAAAAATTGCCGAGTACATACTCTCGGTGATGGATGAAGGCGAGGTAATAAGCGACGGTGAAACTCTAAGACGTGCAAATTTTTCTGACTTTGCCATATTGCTTGATAAAATGAAAGACAAGGCCGAAGTAATTTCGCAGACATTTGCAAAATACGGCATACCTGTTATGCTCGGCGGAAACTCGTTTTTAGAAAGCTATGAAATTTCAACCGTTATGTCGCTTTTGCAGGTCATAGACAATCCAAAATGCGATGTTGAACTGCTTGCGGTAATGCTGTCGCCCGTGTTCGGTTTTACCGCCGAAGAATTGGCTGTGATAAGGGCAGAGCAAAAGGTGGGTCAACTGTACTCCGCGGTTGTGTCTTACAGCAAAACAGGCGATAAAAAAACTTCAGACTTTTTGCAAAAACTGGTGTCGCTCAGACTTGAAGCGGCGGTGTTGCCGATTTACAGACTTATTTCAAGAATTATACATTCGACCGATATTTTAAACAGTGTGACCGCACTCCCGGGGGGAAAAGTGCGCCGTGCAAATCTGTTTGCACTTATAAAATATGCCGAGGGTTACGCCGCAAGAAGCAACGGCGGCATTTACGGATTTATAAAATATATGAATTCCCTGCCCGAAAACAGTTTTAAAAATGTTTCTGCAACGGGTGATAACGCGGTAAAGATAATGTCTATGCACAACTCCAAAGGTCTGCAGTTTCCGGTTTGTATAGTCGCAAATCTATCATCACAAATAAACAACGCCGACTCTATAAGCAGCATACTGTTTTCAGAAAGGGCAGGTATTGCATTCAATTATTATGATGAAGCGCTCGGTGCTCAGGTTAAAATGCTTGGTCATTCGGTTATGTCAGGCGCCGCTAAAACAAAAACGGTAGAGGAAAAACTGCGCCTTTTATATGTTGCGCTTACTCGCGCTCAAGACAGACTTTGTATAGTGTGCTCCGAAAAAAATCTTGAAAGCAAACTCGAAAAAATATCTTCTGCGCTGCCTGATGCCGAGCCGTATATAAGCCGTGAGTTTTTAGAGGGCGCACGCAGTATGGGCGATTGGATTTTAGCCTGCGCACTGCTGCACCCACAGGGCAAAGTGCTTTTAAATTACGCCGATGTCAAAGCACCGCATATCAAAAGTGACAGCGACCTTAAAATAACCGTTTTAAAAGGCGGTACTTCTGAAACAGTATTATCAAAAACCGCCGAAAAAGAGCCTGAATGTGATTATGTTTTGGCTGATAAAATCAGATCCAATATGCAATACGTATATCCTTATGAAAAGTTAATGGTATTGCAGGCAAAATCATCGGTTTCAGCACTTGTAAACGGAGCCGAAAGCGAGCGTTTTGCTTTTAGTCAAAGACCGGATTTTATGTTGGGAGACAAACTTTCAGGCGCTCGGCACGGAACTGCAATGCATCATATTATGCAGTTTATAAATTTTGACGAAAAGGTTGATGTAAAGGCTGAAACAGAACGCCTTTGCGAGTGGAAATTTATATCAAAAGCAGAGGCTGGTTCGGCGGATATAGGTGCTATTGAACGCTTTTTTGAAAGCGACATATACCGTCGTATTCTTAATTCGGGCAATGTGCACCGTGAGATGCGCTTTTTGACCGAAATACCGGCAAGTTCGGTCGACCCTGCAATCGATAAAAATCTTGAGGGTGCAAATATTATAGTTCAGGGTGCGGTGGATTTATGTTTTGAAGAACCCGACGGCATAGTTGTGCTTGACTTTAAGACCGACAGGGTAGATAATATGAGTGATTTGGTTAACTGCTACGGTGAGCAGCTTGAAATATATGCAAAAGCGGCAGAAAAAATATTTGCAAAACCCGTAAAAGAAAAAATAATCTACTCATTTTGTCTTGATAAAATTATCTCATTTTAACAGGTGAAGTTTATGATTTCAGAATTAAAAAAGGGCAGACCCGATGACCTTTCGGGTCGCCTGCAAAAAGAAATACGTTGTTACGATTTTTTGGACAGCGCAGGTATTGAATATTATCATATAGACCATCGCGATATGCATGCCGATACTATGGAGGCTTGCGCCGCGATAGACAAAGCGCTCAAATGTACTATATGCAAAAATCTTTTTTTGTGCAACCGCCAAAAAACACAGTTTTATATGCTGATGATGCCGGGCAATAAACCCTTTAAAACAAAGAATCTTTCGGCACAAATTAACTCGTCGCGCCTATCTTTTGCCGACGCCGAATATATGGAGCGCTTTCTTGATACAAAACCGGGCTCGGTAAGTGTTTTGGGACTTATAAACGATAAGGATAACGCGGTAACTCTGCTTGTTGACCGTGATGTTTTGAATTCGGAGTACATCGGCTGCCATCCGTGCGTTAATATAACAAGTCTTAAAATCAAAACGTCGGATGTTTTTGACAGACTTATCAGTGCTGCAAATCATGAAAAAACCATAGTTACACTGCCGTTGTATGATGAATAAGTCAAATACAAAAGCCGCCTGTATCGGGCGGCTTTGAAGTATTATAAAAATATTAAAAAGTTTTTATTGACAAAGATAAAAAAAAACTGTATAATAACATTTGCTGTCGATAGTTTGACACGCGATACGTGGACCAGTAGCTCAGTTGGTTAGAGCAACCGGCTCATAACCGGTTGGTCCGGGGTTCGAGTCCCTGAAGGCCCACCAAATAAGAACCTCAAGGTTGATAGAAACCTTGAGGTTCTTTTCTTTTATTTCGGTTTCAAATAAACACTTTACCTGTGCGGTTTTCGGAATACATCGTGTGAAAGTGCTGCCAAGCGATAATGTTTTCTCCTTATCGGCAGCACATTTTTTGTGCTGAAATTGCCTAAAAATATCTGTTTCAATAAAAAAATGAAACCGTAAAATTTTACCCCGACCTTTCGTGTCAATTGTTTACCCTTTCGTGTCAACAGTTGGACTTTTCGTGTCAAAGGTATGATTTTGGGCGCAGCCTGCCATCTCATAAATAATAAGTCATATGGAAAAAAATCATATTTGAAACGAAAAACACAGTGTATGACTCGAAATTTACGGCACAGATCAAAATGGCAAATAAATATGACACCTGCACTTTCCTCGATAAGGAAGGTACAGGTGTGTTTGTAGCTATAATAATGAGATCAGTAACTAATTATATATTTTTCTTTTTAACATAAGCATATCTCAAAAACGCAAATTGTTAAGATGGCAATTTAAAATTACATATTTAGCAAAGATATGATTCGGCTTTTCAGCGTTATGGTTGTCCCCAATAGAAATTATATACTGAATTTGCTTACGCTATATTCTTTGGTTCAGTAATGAGATACTCATTGAGAAAAATAATATTCGCCTTTGCGATACTTTGGAGTATGCAAAAAAAGCAACCATGGATGTAGAAATGCGGAAACAGTTTAATCTATGACATTTATCCCGAAACTTATCACCGGGAAAGGGTGTGCTCAATTTAGGCATACCCTCAGACTGTCGAATTTGACAGCAACGAGCCGCTTTTTTATTTATATGTGTATTAACATTATCTTTATACAATCTTAATGCCTCGTTGCAACTTATTATCCCATTTTTATATGCCGTATGTTATAATAAATAAAAGCAAGTTGAAGGAGGCTTATCCTATGATAGAGAAAATACATTTCAGGCGACATCTTTCGTCCTTTCAAATTATTATACTGAGCTTTGCCGGCATAATTCTCTTTGGTGCGCTTATATTAATGCTGCCGATATCGTCTGCGGCAGGCATAGCAACACCGTTTCACAGTGCGATATTTACATCAACCTCTGCCGTTTGTGTAACCGGCCTGGTTGTGCTGGATACCGGCAGCTATTGGTCGCCGCTCGGGCAGGCAGTGATTTTGCTGCTTATACAGATAGGAGGACTCGGAGTTGTAACGGCGGCGGTGTCATTTGCAATGCTTGCGGGCAGAAAAATATCACTTATGCAGCGCAGCACAATGCAGGACGCTATTTCAGCGCCAAAGCTCGGCGGAATAGTCCGTCTGACAAGGTTTGTCTTGAGAGGTACGCTTTTAATAGAACTAATCGGTGCATTATGTATGCTCCCGTCGTTTTGCGGCGAATACGGTGCAAGCGGAATATGGAAGGCTGTGTTTCATTCCGTATCGGCATTTTGCAATGCCGGATTTGACATTTTGGGAACAGGCGCTCATACATATCCTTCTCTTACCGAATATATAGGAAATCCTTCTGTGAACATTGCAATTATGCTTTTGATTATAGTCGGAGGTATCGGGTTTCTTACGTGGGACGATATTTGCCTGCACAAACATCATTTCAGGCATTACCGTATGCAAAGCAAGATTGTTCTGTTCACTTCGGCGCTTTTAATTGCAATACCTGCCGCTTTCTTTTTCTTTTGTGATTTTGGCGGTATGCCGGTTGGGAAAAGAATCTTTGCATCTTTGTTTCAGTCTGTGACAACAAGGACTGCCGGATTTAATACTGCTGACCTTAACGCAATGACAGGCGCCTCAAAAGCAATTATGACATTGCTTATGCTGATTGGCGGCTCGCCTGGTTCTACTGCCGGCGGTATAAAAACCACAACCTTTGCGGTTATTATATTAAGCGCTGTGTCGGTGATTAAAAGGAAAGAAGAAATTTGCGTTTGCGGAAGGCGAATCGACAATACAATTATACGAAATGCTTTGGCAATCGCAACAATTTATTTTTCACTTTTCTTTGTCGGCGGAGTTGCGATAAGCGTACTTGAAAACCTTCCTTTGTCCGATTGCCTTTATGAAACCGCATCGGCAATCGGAACTGTGGGACTCACGCTTGGAATTACGCCAAAGCTCGGTATCGCATCGCAAATTATTCTTATACTTTTAATGTACCTTGGGAGAGTCGGCGGTTTAACACTGATATATGCGGCAATCGCAAGCAAAAATCAAGGCGGAGCAAAACTGCCGCTTGAAAAAATAACGATCGGATAAAAAGGAGTTTTTGAATTATGAAAAATATTTTGTTAATAGGTATCGGAAGATTCGGAAAGCATGTTGCATTGCAGCTTAACAAATTGGGACACGAGGTTATGGCGGTGGATTCCAATGAAGAACGAATCAACAGCGTGCTGCCGTTTGTGACCAATGCCCAAATCGGTGACAGTACAAATGCGGATTTTTTGAAATCTCTCGGAATAGGAAATTATGATGTTTGCATTGTTACAATCGGAGGGGATTTTCAAAATTCACTTGAAACAACCTCTTTACTTAAAGAACTCGGAGCAAAAAAAGTTATTTCAAGAGCGGAACGGGATGTGCAGGAAAAGTTTCTCTTGCGGAACGGAGCGGACGGAGTGGTTTATCCCGAAAAACAAATTGCAAAATGGGCTGCTATTCGATATACTGCGAATCATATTCGTGATTATATAGAAATTGACGATTCCCACGCTATCTTTGAGGTTGAAGCACCCAAACAGTGGATTGGAAAAACAATAGGAGATATAGATATCCGCCGAAAATATAATATTAATGTTTTGGCGGTTAAAAAGAACGGAAATATTGATATGGCAATATCTTCGGATACGACTCTCGGCGAAAACGCAACACTTATGGTTTTGGGAGAATATAAAGAGCTGCAAAAATGTTTCCGTATCTGAAAAAAGAGGTGAATCATTTTGAAATATGTATTTCTGAAGGCAGCTGTTCTTGCCTTTTTTACTTTCGGGTACTTCTTAATGGATCGAATAGACCGATTTCTGTGTGAAAACCAAAGGGCGATTCAAAATGAAGAAAGCGACTCTAAAAGCTCACAAATACTGCTTTCATCGGATTTGACGGATGACGAAATATTAAAAGAAATACATGGTTTTAAGAAAAATCACAGCAAGACCGGGATATTGCTTTATGATAAAAATATGAACACTTTTTATTGACATATGTGGACTTTTAGCGCGATTTATGGTATAATAAACACATAAAGAAGTATATTTTAAGCCAAGGCTTAAAATCCGAAAGTGTTTATTGAACCGGTGTGAAGCAAGCCGATTGCGGCTTGCACTTATTGTATAATAATATAAAACAGATAATGGCGGTGAATAATATGAGCGCTCAAAAAACAATAACAAGTATAGAAAAAAAACAGCACATACTTGTATGTCTGTCCGCTTCGCCGTCTAATGAAAAAATCGTGCAGACTGCTGCAAAAATGGCAAAAGTTCTCGATGCACGATTTACGGCGATTTATGTGCAAAACGATTTTGCACTAACCGAAAGCGATCAAAAAAAACTTGATAACAATATTCAATTTGCGGAAAATATCGGAGCCGATGTTGTAACTGTCCACGGCGAGGATGTGGCTATGCAGATAGCGGAATACGCACGGCTGTCCGATGTAACAAAAATTGTAATAGGTCAAAGCAATGCAAAGCGCAGCCGCATTTGGGGAGGATACACGCTGACAGAAAAACTGATAGCGTATGCGCCCGACATTGATATTCACATTATTCCCGATGCCGGATTTTATAAAAAATCACGCAAAAGCAGTTTATTTGCGAATACCCAACTGCCGACAGTGCAGGATGTTTTGACTGCCTGCGGTGTTCTTGCTTTATGCACGGCTATAGGTTTCCTTTTTCTTCACCTCGGGTTTAACGACACAAACATCGTTACCGTTTATATCTTCGGCGTGTTGGTTATTTCCGCTCTGACAAAAGGATATGTTTGCAGCATTGCAAGTTCGCTGCTCAGCGTTTTTCTGTTTGGTTTTTTTCTGACAGAACCGCATTTGTCGCTCAAAACATATGCCGTCGGCTATCCTGTGACATTTGCCGTTATGCTTGCGTCATCAATTCTTACAGGAACGCTTGCTTCAAAATTAAAAAAGCATGCAAAGCTGTCGGCACAAGCTGCTTTTCGTATGCAGATTTTGTTTGATACCGACCGATTGCTGCAAAAGGCAAAAGGCAGCGAGGAAATATTGAGTATAACCTGTATGCAGCTTTCAAAGCTTCTTGACCGCTGTATTGCAGCATATAAAGCCGATAAATCAAGCTTGTCAAAAGGGCAGATTTTTTCTGAAAAGGGCACAGACGATACGGAGAGGATATTAAATGATTCCGAACGAAAAGTTGCTGAGTGGGTGTATAAAAACGGGCGCTGCGCAGGTGCGACAACCTCACATTTCAGCAATGCCGAATGTCTGTATTTCTCAATACGCATTGAAAAGCGGATATACGGCGTAATTGGGATTCCGATGGATAAAAACTCGGCAGATTCATTTGAAAACAGTGTATTGCTGTCCGTTTTGAATGAATGTGCATTGGCTATGGATAACGCACATAATGCAGCGGAAAAAGAAAAGGCTGCCGATTTTGCAAAAAGCGAGCAGCTGCGTGCAGATCTTTTGCGTTCAATTTCTCATGATCTCCGCACACCTTTGTGTTCAATTTCCGGGAATGCGGATACTCTTTTACATAATTCCGATTGCTTGGACGAGGACACCAAGCATCGGATTTATACTGACATTTATGATGACTCCGAGTGGCTTACAGGCGTTGTTGAAAATCTTTTATATGTTACAAGACTCAATGACGGAAGGCTGAAATTAAATCTGAGCGACCAGCTTGCGGATGAGGTTATAGCTGAGGCTGTATCTCATTTATGCCGAAAATCGGCGGAGCATACAATAACCGTTCAATGTGAGGATTTATTGCTTGTTCGTATGGACGCACAGCTTATTATTCAGGTTTTGGTTAATTTGATTGATAATGCAATAAAATATACACCTGCCGGTTCTGAAATCCGCATAAGCACTCAAAAACAAGGAAATTATGCAGTGTTTAATGTATCGGATAACGGAAACGGGATACCCGATGATGTAAAACCGCATATATTTGAGATGTTTTATACCGGGAAAAACAAGATTTCCGACAGCCGCCGAAGTTTCGGTCTCGGTCTTACGCTTTGTAAATCAATAATAGATGCGCACGGCGGAAACCTGGAGCTTTCAGACAACATACCGCACGGATGCAGTTTTAAATTTAATTTACCGATTAGCGAGGTGACTCTTAATGAATAAACCGCTTGTACTTGTTGTTGAGGATGACCGCCCCGTCCGCAACTTGATTGTTACAACTCTGAAATCCCACGATTACAGATATCTGACGGCGGAAAACGGAAAAACTGCGATTATGGAGGCATCGTCGCATAATCCGGATATTGTTCTGCTGGATCTTGGACTGCCGGACATAGACGGTGCGGAGGTAATAACGAATATCCGAGGATGGTCAAATATGCCGATAATCGTTATCAGCGCACGCAGTGAGGATTCCGACAAAATCACTGCGCTTGATGCCGGAGCGGATGACTATCTGACAAAGCCTTTCTCTGTTGAAGAACTTCTTGCACGGCTTCGGGTAACACAAAGAAGATTGCTGCTGCTGAAAAGCAGTAATGACGCGGGAAAACCCGTTTTTCAAAACGGTGAACTCAAAATAGATTATGCAGCAAACTGCGTTTATCTGAAGGGTGAGGAAATGCATCTTACGCCGATTGAGTATAAGCTTTTGTGCCTTTTATCGCATAATGTCGGAAAAGTGCTGACGCACACATATATCACTATGCAAATTTGGGGAAGCAGCCGGGAAAATGACATTGCTTCGATGCGTGTTTTTATGGCTACGCTCAGAAAAAAATTAGAACCGGAAAAAACAAGCCCTCAGTATATTCAAACGCATATAGGTATCGGATACCGAATGCTGAGGGTTGATTAGAATAACGCAAAGGTTTATGTTTTATCTGTTAGTCTGTAATTACAGGAGATTTAAAAAATGATGAAAAAAACGCTGTCCCTATTTTTGGCATTTTTCAAAATAGGTGCATTTACATTCGGCGGCGGTTACGCTATGATTGCACTTTTGGAGAATGAGTTTGTGGAAAAGAAAAAATGGATAACGAAAAATGAGTTTCTTGATATGGTTGCGATTGCAGAATCCACGCCGGGACCCGTTGCTGTCAACAGCGCCACATACATAGGATATAAAACAGCGGGCTTCAAGGGTGCGGCAGTATCTACTCTGGCAGTCTGCATACCGTCATTTGCTGTGATTTTATGCATTTCGCTCTTTTTTGAGCAATTTTTGAAATTAACATATGTTTCATATGCATTTCGCGGAATACAAGTCTGTGTTATTTATCTTATCCTGTCTGCCGGACTGAAAATGCTGAAAAATATAAAAAAGACGGCATTTAACATCGTCATTTTACTATCGGTCATTGCTGCAATGGTGTCTTGCACTGTATTTTCCGTATCAATTTCTTCTGTTTGTTATATATTGATATGCGGTGTATTGGGCATGGCAGCATTCTTTCTGAAAAAGCTTAAGAAGGGATGCGATTGAAATGATATATATAAAGTTGTTTTTCAGTTTTTTAATGATAGGTGCATTATCCTTCGGCGGCGGCTACGGAATGGTTTCGCTTGTGCAGGAAACAGTTTTGTCAAACGGCTGGCTGTCCGAAAGTGAATTTATGAATTTTATAGCGGTTTCAGAATCAACCCCCGGACCGCTTGCAATAAATATGGCAACTTTTATCGGCTCAACGCAAGGCGGTATTTTAGGATCGCTTTTTGCAACAACAGGCGTCGTTTTGCCATCGTTCATTATAATCCTTTTAATCTCGGCGGTCTTGAAAAATCTTTTGAAATATTCTGCGGTAAATGCTTTTTTATCAGGCGTACGCCCCTGTGTTGTGGGTATGATTCTTGCAACGGCAAGCGTTATGGCATTGTCATCGCTTTTGGGATTTGTTGATTTAAACACTGCCGCTGAGCCGGATATTGAATCGGTTATTATATTTGCAGCGCTTTGGTGTATACATATTATCTTCAAAAAAGTTAAAAAGAAAACACCGTCACCGATTTTAATGATTATATTATCGGCAGCGCTTGGTATTATTTTTGGGACTGTTTAATACATAAAATTAAAAGCAATTCATTGCCGCTAAATTTGGTAACGAACTGCTTTTTTTGATAAAAGCACTCAATCTGCTAAAACAAATAATCCGCCTTGTATTATGCAGGGCGGATTATTTTATGTTAAACAGCTTTTTCAAGTTACATCACCAATGCTTTTTTCCAATATTCCTCAGGCGTTATATTTTTCGAAAACTTCTTTTCCGATTCCTGAGCACATACCCAAAGGCCAAACCCTTTCCAGCCTAATTCTTTTATCCTCTCGGTTATATTCTTTAAAGCCTCAGCATTTGTTTTTGCTCCCTTTGTCGCTTCGGGAAACTTTTCTTTATTTAGCAAAAGGCTGCCGCAATACGCTCTGTCACCATCCATAGGAACATCCCGGCCATCGTCTGCAACAATAAACAAGTCGCGACGTGATTGCTCATAGAAATCAGCCCATCCATATGGTTTTTCTTTGCCAAACAGTCCCTTTTCACTCACTGTTTCTCTTTGTTTTGCGGGTTTACCGTCACAAGTTGTATACAACTGCGTCTGCCATGTGCAGTAATAGTCCGGTGACATATTCACCGTATCCGGTATTAAATTTTTTCATTCAGTCCTACCTTATTTCCTATTCTCGGTTACAACAATATTACTTCCGAAAACATCGGCAATAACAATATTGCCTATATGAACCGGCAGTGTTACAACACCTTTGTTTATTATATTCATACATTCGTAAATATTTGCTTTCGGTATCGGAGTTTTTGTTTTCACCGGAATAACCGTTCCGTCCGAACAGCGCATCGTTGATGTGACTGTACGCATGGGGTTTGTACATTCGTTTTCGGCGTACTCCGCACCACGTTTGCAGGTGTTGCCCGTCACTCCCAAAACCTTGCCGTTTTCGTCAAGCTCCACTTTTAATGCACAGCCCTTAGGGCATATAATACAGGTTAATTCTCTTTTTGCCATATCAAAGAACCTCCAGTCCGATGTTTAATTTTTCCGCATTTTCAAGTTGCTGTGCCTTCAGTGTTATGCACTGCATTTCACCCGGTGCGACCTTAGGCTTTCTTGTTTTAAATATTACCTCATCGCCGCTATATACCTTTATCTCTGCATTTTCATATACGTTTGCAACTCTGAAAAATACCTTTGTGTCCTTTTTCTCGGTTATTCTCTGTGGTACTGTATATCTGACTTTTCCATCCGGCTCAATCGGAATATCAACTTCGTTTTGAAGTTCACCATTTATGTAAAGAGCGGCATTTTTTCCGGCAATTTCCGCCTCCTCCGAAACGTAGTCCACAAGGTCATGAACGTGCAGAACGTTTCCGCAGGCAAAGACTCCCGATATTGATGTTTCTCTGCTTTGGGTTACATCGGCTCCGTTTGTAATTCTGTTAAGATTTATTCCGGCCGATTTTGTAAGCTCGTTTTCGGGGATAAGACCTACCGACAAAAGCAATGTATCACATTCAATAAACTGCATTGTTTCTTTAATCGGCTTACCCTTTTCATCAACCTTCGCAATCGTTACACCCTCGACACGCTTTTTGCCGTGTATCTTAACCACCGTATGGCTTAAAAGCAGCGGGATATTAAAATCATTCAGGCACTGCTCTATATTTCTTGCAAGACCTCCCGAATACGGCATAAGCTCACACACCGCTTTTACTTCCGCACCCTCAAGAGACATTCTTCTCGCCATTATTAGACCTATATCACCGGAGCCTAATATAACTACTTTTTTACCGGGCATAAAGCCTTTCATGTTTACAAGCTTTTGAGCCGTTCCGGCGCTGTATACACCTGCCGGACGAGTTCCGGCAATATTTAAAGCACCTCTCGAACGCTCACGACAGCCCATTGCAAGAATTACCGCCTTTGCCTCTATCGTAAATATTCCGTCTGTCGGATTTGTTGCCGTAATCACTTTATCCTCTGTAATATCAAGTACCATAGTATTAAGCTTAAACGGAATACCCAATTCCCGTACACGCTCCTCATATCTCCATGCGTATTCAGGGCCTGTAAGCTCCTCGCCGAAACGGTGAAGTCCGAAACCGTTATGTATACACTGCTGTAATATTCCGCCCAAGCGTTCATCTCTTTCAAGAATCAATATATCCCTTATACCGTTTTCATAGGCTGCAAGAGCAGCGCTCATTCCCGCCGGACCTCCGCCTATTATCACAAGGTCTGTCATATCTCACAATCCTCCTTTGTCTTTCCTGTCATAAGCTTTGAACTGCCGCCGTTTTTTGTTATGCTATCATATGGAACACCCAATTCCTCCGAAAGGATTTCCGTTATGTACGGTATACAAAAACCGCCCTGACATCTGCCCATCTGTGCTCTTGTTCTACGCTTTACGCCGTCAAGGTCACGTGCGGGAGGATTTGTTCTTATTGCCTCTCTTATTTCGCCCTCGGAAACACCTTCACAGCGGCATATGATTCTGCCGTATGCTCGGTTCTCAACTATCATTCTGTTCTTCTCGGAAACAGACGCTTCTCTGAAATAGTGGGCAGGCTTTCTTATAGGATTGAAGTTTTCGTTTTTTATAAGCTCCAGTCCCATATCTTTTAGCATTTCCATTATATACTCCGCTATAGCCGGTGATGCACTCAGTCCCGGTGATTCGATACCTGCGGCATTTATGAAATGCTCACACGTTGAATTTATTATAAAATCACCTGTATTGCCTACCGCTCTTAAGCCGCAGAACGATGTTATCGTATCTCTTAAATTAATTCCCGTTGTCGTTTCCGTACAGCGTGTCAGCACTGTTGAAAGTCCGTCGGCGGTTGTTGCGGTGTCGTTCTTGTCCTCTATGTCCTCCGCCGTAGGTCCGAGCAGAAGATTTCCGTCAACTGTAGGTGTTACAAGTATACCCTTACCCATAGCCGACGGTGTTCTGAATATCGTATGCGAAACAACTCCGCCGCTTGTCTTGTCAAGCAGTACATATTCACCGCGTCTTGGGTGTATCTCTATATCTGTTTGTCCTGCCATAGCTGCAACGGCATCGGCATTAATTCCGGCGGCATTTACAACGTATGCCGCATTTACCTTATCTCCGTTTGATGAAATAATTTCAAATTCGGCTCCGATTTTATTTATTTTCGAAACCTCAAAATTAACCTTTAAATCAGCACCGTTATCCATAGCATTGCCTATTGCCGCTATCGTAAGCTCATACGGACATACGATTGCGCCTGTAGGTGCGTTTAACGCACAAACGGCATCGGGAGAAACATTCGGCTCAATCTCATGCAGTTCTTCACTGCCAAGAATCGAAAGCTCTCTCACTCCGTTTTTCACACCTCTGTCATACAATTCCTCAATCTTCTTTTTGTCATCATCGCTAAAGCCCGCAACAAGAGAACCGTTTCTCTTATATTTTACACCGAGTTCCTTTGCTGTCCGCTCCATCATCTCCGAGCCTTTGACGTTCAGCTTTGCTTTAAGCGTTCCCGGCTCAGCATCAAAGCCGGCATGAACAATCGCCGAATTTGCCTTGCTTGCTCCCATTGCCACATCGTTTTCTTTTTCAAGAATACAAATTTTCAGTTTATAAGACGAAAGCGTTCTTGCAAGCATACCGCCCACAACTCCGCCGCCTATTATTGCAACATCATACATCATTACAACTGTTACTCCTTACATGAAATATATATTTTAGAAAATCGTATTGTAGATTATTCCAATATGTTACTTGTTATATAGTCAACACCACATTCGACAAGCTTTTCTCCATCCTCTGAATCATTGCACGTCCAACAATTTACTTCAATATTATTTTCTTTCAAGATTTGAAGTATGTCGTTGTTGATATTGTGATATTCTATATCAAGGTCAAGCTTATACTTTTTAAGATTTTCAAGTATTTCATTTGAAAACTCTACTGTGAGATACTGAGCTTTCTGATTTGGACAAATCTTTCTTAAAGAAATAAGATTGTTAATATCAAATGATATGAATGTAGTATAAGCAAGATATTCATATGATTCAATTTTTTCAAAATCACTTGAATGAAGATACTCCGCCATATCAGGATGATGCCTGAATGCTTCTTTTGCGTTATCCTCATCCAAGGATATAGCGGCAAGCATACACCCGCCGCTTCTTATCTCCTCTATATTCTCATCCGAAAAATCTCCGGTATATACATAGCGTTTTGCCGGATAATCCTTAACTGTTTTCTTCTACCCGTTCTTTGAGTAAGCTTATATTCTTAATATCCGAATAATCCGTTTCCGAAATCACTAATTTAACTTCATTGCCCGATTTATCATAATGTTAAATCTCCTCCTTGAGTTTATTGCACAGTTCGCGAATATCGCTGAATATATAATTCGGATAAATCTTATATTCCTCAATATCTTTTTTTGTTCCTTCGCCACTCAGCACAAATATCGTGCTTATCCCTGCGTTAACACCACAGGCTATATCGGTATATAGTCTGTCGCCCATAACGGCTGTTTCTGATTTGTCAAACCCCGTCATTTTCATTGCAAGCTCCGCCATTGTCGGTTCGGGCTTACCGATAAATTTCGGTCTTTTTCCCGTCGCTCTTGCTATCATTTCGCTTATCGAACCGCAATCGGGTGCATATCCGTAGCGTGTGGGACATACCCAATCGGGATTTGTCGCAATATACGCAATATCCTCATTTAAAAGTATGCACGCATCTTCAAGCTTTTTATATGTAAGCTCTGTATCATATCCCATACACAGGCAGTCAATCCCCTCTGAAACCTCATCCGTTATGTTAAGTCCCGACATTACAAGCTGTTCTTTAAAGGACTCCGTTCCGAGCGCATATATCTTTTTAAAATTACATTTTCTAAGATACTCAATAGTTGCGTCGGTTGATGTGAGAAAATCATTTTTATCCGCCGCTATTCCCATTCCGTTAAGTTTTTCTATGTATTTATCCGCACTTTTTGAGGAATTGTTTGTTAAAAATATATACCTTCCGCCAATGCTTTTCACATAATTAAGAAAATCCGTTGTTCCGTCAAATAAACTGTTATCGAGATATATCGTACCATCCATATCGAGCAAAAACAGTTTAATCCGTTTCAATCTGTCCATCTTCCGCACCTCACACTCCGGAACGATACTCTTATACTTTGCCGCCAAATCATATATTCTGTTTATTGCACCTTCCTCAATAACAACCTTCTCGATATTGCAGATATGACTTTTACCGCAGGCACAATCCCGTCCTTTCAACAGTTTCGAAATATTCATCTTGCATCTCCTTGTAAATATTATTGAACATTTTTGATTAATTCTTATTGACATTATCAATGTATTTATTATATAATACAGGCATATTATATTGCAAGCAATAGTCAGAATAAGGCAAATAATCATATTTGATTTGCACATTGTTCAAAAATAATCACAGATAAGAGGATATTCATATGTTAAAAAGCGAAAGACAGGAAATGATTTTAGAAATTCTTCAGGAATGTAAATATATAACTACACAGAAGCTTGCGGAAAAAACCTTTTCAAGCTATTCGAGTGTAAGACGGGATCTTGAGGAGCTTGAAGATGCGGGACTTATAAACCGCAGCTACGGAAAGGTGGAGCTGGCAAACCGCAATTCGCTTTTGGTTTCATACCCTATAAGAATAAACAAAAATTCAGCACAGAAAAATATAATCGCAAAAAAAGCCGCCACACTTATCAAAGAGGGCGACACTATATTTATTGATCCCTCCTCAAGCTGTTCCTTTTTTGCAAAGGAGCTGTTTCATATGAAGGGTATTACCGTAATTACCAATAATGTCGAGGTGATGAGCTTTATGAGCCAAAGCAGCATAGACGTAATATGCAGCGGCGGACTCCAGACTTCACCCAACAGGTATGCCCTTGTCGGCCCGATAGCAGAGGAAACCTTCAGAAATATCCATGCGGACTGGGCTGTTTTTTCGGCATGTTCTCTTACGGAGGACGGTCAGATTTACGATGTGCATTACAATGAAACTGCTCTTAGAAAAGTTATGCTTGAAAATGCCGAAAAAAAGCTGTTTCTCTGTGACAGCTCAAAGATTGGAACAAATTCTACATATTATCAGTGCAGCCTTGCCGACATTGATTATATGGTCTGTGACAGCAAGGATGCAAAGCATTATCAGCAAATGTATCCTAATTTAAAAATAATATGATTTATGGGGTATTTGCGTATACTTTTGAGCTATCAAACGCACTACATTGCAATAATAAAAATTGATTGCAATGCTAATTTTTATAGTATATTTGTACGAGCATTATTTTAATATTATTCTCATTTCATATCGGCGGCAATACATTGGTCGATTAATGATTTCAGCTTCTCCATTTGTGATTTGCCGGTAACAGCGCCGACAATCGGTTCTCCGACGATGCTGCCGCTGCGGTCAACCACATATGTTGTGGGATAGGCGTATACATTTTCGACAAACTTTCCTGCCTCGCTGTCAGAATCAAAGTATACGTTACGGTAGGAAACGCCTTTATTTTTCAAAACTGCCTTTGCCTCGGATATTGCCGCCTCATCTCCGTCCAGCGTGAAAGAATTTATTCCGATAAGAGAACCGCCTTTCCCGGAAAGCTCCTTATTCAGCGCATCGAGTTCGGAAAGCTCACCCACGCAGGGAGAGCAGGTGGTGAACCAAAAGTTTACCACCGTGACAGCATTGCCTGAAAACAGCTCATCACTCTTTATTTCGTTCCCGTCCAGATCCTTCCCTTCAAAGGACGGAAAATTCTTCATGCTGCCGTTATCGGATGGTATACTCATATCATTATCCGCCGATTTTTGCGCTGCATCCGGATATTTTTTTTCAATCATAGTCAGCTTATTTTCAATATCCCGGATTTTCTCCGCTTCACCCTTAAGCAATTTAAGCTCGTCCTCTGTAAACCGTTCCTTGATGGTGTCAATGGTTTTAAGAAGAAAATCACCGTAGTTTTTACCGTCCTCCTGCAGAGTCATACCTTTGTCCGCCGCCGCAAAAACCTGTTCCCAAAGCTTTGTATTCTCTGCCAGAATCGCATTTTCACGTGCCATCAGTTCTTTATGCATTGCTACCGCTTCTTCGGCATTTTTCGGTTCATTTTCCATACCGTTCAATTTGTTTTTATCCGCCGTTGTGCAGGCTGCCGTAACCAACACCACCAGCGCAAGCGTCAGCACCGCTGTTATAAGTTTCTTTATATTCATGTTTATTCCTCCTGATTTTTTTATTTATTATCTGCGGCGTTTTCGCCGCTTTTATCTTTACCTTCTCCGAAGCCGTAATGAAAACTAACAGCGTTTGTCGGACATTCCCGGACGCACATACCGCAGCGAATACATTCGGTATGGTTAGGCGTTTTCGTTACGTCCACAGCCATTTTGCAAGCTTTTGCGCATTTTCCGCAGGTTACGCATTTGCCGGTATCCACTTTCATTTGAAACAGCGAAACCTTGTTCAGCAGGGCATAGAACGCACCAAGCGGACACAGCCATTTGCAGAACGGTCTGTAAAAAAACACGCTTACCGCAGTTACCGCAATCAAAACACCGAATTTCCAAGCAAACAATGCTCCGAGTGCAGACCGAATACCGGAATTGACAACGGACAGCGGAATTGCCCCCTCTAACACACCCTGCGGACAAATATACTTGCAGAAAAAGGGGTCACCCATTCCGACATCGTTTACCGCCAATGCCGGCAACAGAAACACCGTTACCAAGAGAACAGCGTATTTAATCCAAGTCAAATATTTCAGCTTTTTAGTTGAAAACTTTTTTGTCGGGATTTTATGCAGCAGCTCCTGAAACCAGCCGAACGGACATAAAAAGCCGCAGATAAAGCGTCCCAGCAATACTCCGAGCAATATAAGAGTTCCTGTAATATAATATGAGAAACCATACTTTGCAGATCCCGCCACCGTCTGAATCGCACCGATAGGGCAGGCTCCGGATGCCGCAGGACATGAGTAGCAGTTAAGTCCTGGCACACATACTGTTTTTCCGGCTCCCCGATAAATTTCGCCCTTCAGAAAATTTGGCAGATGCAGGTTGCTAAACATCGCCGCCGCTGCCTGAATGTACCCGCGAAAGCGAGTCAATTTTTGTGATATACCTGAAAATTTCTTACCCAATTCCTACACACTCCAGACATAACCTGATTGCCTTGCTCAGCACGGTCGCCGCCTCACCCCGCAAAGCTCCGGCGCACAGCATTACTGTTCCGACAGCCAAAAGCAAAGTCTGCACCGCCGCCTTTTTCCAATGCATATATTGCCACATCCTTTCTTTATCCGCTTTCGGATTATATATTGTTTTCCGTTTTACATTCAGGGCAGATTCCCTCGAACACGGCTCTGTGACGAAATACCGTGTAACCGGTCGCATTTGCAACCTTTTCATCCGGATCGGAAAGATAATTAAACGGAATATCAATTACCTTTCCGCACTTAAGACAGATAATATGATAGTGAAGGTCTGTTCTCAAATCATATCTGTCTGCACCCGGCACCTTGATATGCAGTATTTCTCCGTCCTCTGACAGACAGTTTAAATTGCGGTATACGGTACCCTGACTGATTTTTCCATCAATTGTATGAACCTCATCACATATCGTGTTGGCGGTCGGATGATCTGTGTGGTTTCTGACCGTTTCCAGAACGATTCTGCGCTGTTTTGTTTCCCTGTGTTTCAGCATTATTTATGCACTCCCCTAAGTTTTGTCATATTTCAAATTTGTTATTCAGCGTCTGTCAAGCGGAACATATTCCCCGCATGGAGCAACAACAGTATATGTTGGAGAAATGCCTTCATTAAATTTTTATTGGTTCTTGCTCTCGCATATTTATTGCTTTTCATAATCACTTCATACTTTTTATTTTTTTGTATTATTAGGAATTATTCCTAATAATAATTATACAATAATCTATTATTCTTGTCAAGACAAACGGCGGAAATCTTCACCGATCTCTGCTTTTTCGGCATTTTGCACTATGAAAATTTTTATGATTTTTGCTTTTCTTAAAAACGCAAAAGCTATTTTTCTTTCAAAACTGCATAGATAATTTTTTCAGAGATAATAGCGTTTTCGGCATGAAAAAGGCAACGCTTCAAAGCATAAGCAAGGATGCCGATGATTTAAGAAAAAGCAGGGATAAGGCAAGATGAGCTTATTTTCTTATTAATCCCTGCTTATATTTATGATTTAAAAAAGAAATAAAAAGACAATAAAAAATTGAGATGTCAGAGAACGGAATACTGTGCGGCAAGGAAATCTTCTGCTGCATCTTTTAGATGAATGAGAGATAAACCGCATTGATTACACAGATTTACAAAATCTGATGCTTTTTGCTTTTCGAAAAAAATGTCGTGGATCGATAATAAAATACGAAGGTCGGAATCAATAGCCTCTATACCGTAAACTATATGCTCTTTCCCGTCTGCGCCGGTGATTAAAAGTTCGTTTAGCCTATATATGTAGGACATGGCGGCGGCTCCTTTATCATAAAAATATGAGAATAATTTAGAACATTTGCTTAAATTAGTAAACTTATTATACAACTTAATCTCCGATAATGCAATGAAATGTATTACATATTATTGCAATTATTTCATTTATTTTACATACGGGCAATATATTTCTAAAAATGTATTGACGAATTGAGGTTTAAGAGGTGGAAATATTTAATCAGGTTCTTTTTTGAGCAAAAAAGGTTCTTGATTTATACATGCATTGCTGATATAATAAAAACAGATTTTTTTGAAACGGAGATTTTTTATGAAAATTTTAAATTTTGGTTCGTGCAACATAGATTATGTGTATTCTCTTGACCATATCGTAAAAGTCGGCGAAACGGAAACAACATACAAAATGAACATCTTTCCGGGAGGAAAGGGGCTTAATCAATCAATTGCCGCGGCAAAGGCGGGAATAACAATTTATCATGCCGGCTGCGTGGGTGAAGACGGCGATATGCTGACAAGCCTTATGGCGGAAAGCGGAGTTGACACGGCTTTTGTTAAAAAAACTTCGGGAAAAAACGGACATGCTATTATACAAGTCAGTGCAAAAGGAGAAAATTCAATATTTCTTTTCCCGGGTTCAAACGAAAAAGTTTCAAAAGAATATGCGGATGAGGTTTTGAAAAATTTCGGAAAAGGGGATATTCTTCTTTTGCAAAACGAAATAAGCAACGTTGCTTATATAGTTGAGAAAGCGTATGAAATCGGGATGACGATAATACTCAATCCATCTCCGATTAACGAAAAAATAAATGAAATTGATTTTGAAAAGCTGGGTTATATTATTCTTAACGAAATTGAAATTGCGGCGATAGCCGGGTGCGATGATCCGCGGGAAGGACTTGCATTTATAAGAAGAAAATATCCGAAACTTCGTGTTGTTCTCACTCTCGGCAGTGACGGAAGTGTTTATTCGGATGAAAAGTGTGAGCTCTATCAGCCCGCTTTTAAGGCGGAGGCTGTGGATACCACTGCGGCGGGAGATACTTTTACGGGATATTTTGTTGCGGGAATGATGAGAGAAGAAGAGGTTAAAAATATTTTAAAAACAGCTTCCGCAGCGTCGGCAATAGCGGTTTCAAAAGAAGGTGCGGCTTCGTCTATACCGCGTATAGATTTTGTTTCGGCAAAAATCGGAAACATGAAAGAAAATATTAAAAAAAAACCGAAACTCTGCTCGGACAAATAGACGGTTATTTAAATAGTAATCTTACGGGCGCTTCCGTTGAAGAACTGGCAGAAATTCTCGGTTATTCCGCGGTTTATACGGGAGCGTTGGTGAAAAAGATAAAGGGAATGACTTTTTCCAAAGCTTTGCAGGCAAAAAGATGTGCCGCAGCGGCAGACATGCTTTTAAATACCGAAATATCGGTTTGCGAAATAGCCGAAAAGGTGGGATACGAGAACAAAAGTTTTTTCAGAAAAATATTTAAAGAAAAATACGGTAAAAATCCGCTCGAGTTCAGGAAAACATCAAGTCTTTGAGCGAAGCTTTCCGAAAAAAATTTATGCTTTTTTAAAAAAGTTAACAAAATAATAATAAGTGCTTGACAACTCTCCGAAAAAAATGTACAATATAATATGGTGTATAAAATGCATGATTTATATGCCCTGATTTTTAAAATTAAAATTTAAAAAGAAAAATTTACAAAGGAGGTGTTGGCAATCGAACTCATAATTACAATTGCGGTTTCGCTCGTACTTATTGCGGCGGCGTCTTTCGCAGCGTTCAAATTCGGCATTAATTACCGTAAAAAAATAGCCGAAGCAGAGCTCGGAAGTGCGGAGACCGAAGCAAAAAGAATTGTTGAAGATGCGAAAAAAGCCGCAGAAAGCAAAAAAAGAGAAGCTTTGGTTGAAGCCAAAGAGGAAATCCATAAAAACCGTGTGGATTACGAAAGAGAAGTTAAAGAGAGACGCGGAGAACTCAACCGTCAGGAACGCAGACTTCAGCAGAAAGAAGAAAATCTTGACAAAAAGAGCGATTCTCTCGAAGCAAGAGAAGAAAATCTTGCAAAACAAATAAAAGATTTTGATGTTCAGAAGGAAGAAGTTAAAAAGCTCAAGGAAAAAGAGATTGAAATCCTTGAAAAAATTTCAGGTCTGACAGCCGATGAGGCTAAGGATTACCTGCTTAAAAACATTGAAAGCGAAGTTCGTCATGAGACGGCTATAATGATTAAAGAGATAGAGAGCCAGGCAAAAGAAGAAGCAGACAAACGTGCCAAAAATATTCTGGGACTTGCAATTCAGAAGTGTGCGGCAGATCATGTTGCGGAAACAACCGTTTCCGTGGTACCGCTGCCGAGCGATGAGATGAAGGGCAGAATTATAGGGCGCGAAGGAAGAAATATACGTTCGCTGGAAACACTTACGGGTATTGATCTTATTATAGACGATACTCCGGAAGCCGTTATTCTTTCGGGATTTGACCCCGTAAGACGTGAGGTTGCAAGAATAGCGCTTGAAAAACTTATTGTTGACGGAAGAATACATCCGGCAAGAATTGAAGAAATGGTTGAAAGAGCGAAAAAAGAAGTTGCAGCCGTTATTAAGCAGGAAGGTGAACGCGCAACGTTTGAAACAGGCGTTCACGGTCTGCATCCCGAGCTTATCAAGCTTTTGGGTAAACTCAGATACAGAACAAGCTACGGACAGAACGTACTTAAACATTCTATGGAGGTTTCGTTCCTTTCAGGTGTTATTGCCGGCGAACTCGGAGCGGATGTTACGCTTGCCAAACGCGCAGGACTGCTGCACGATATAGGCAAGGCGGTTGACCATGAGATCGAAGGCTCTCATATAACGATAGGCGTTGATATTGCTAAAAAATACCATGAGTCGAGAGATGTAATTCATGCTATCCATGCTCATCATGGTGATGTTGAGGCAACCACGCTCATAGCTTGCATCGTTCAGGCGGCCGACGCGGTTTCGGCGGCGCGCCCGGGAGCAAGAAGAGAGAACCTTGAGACATATATTAAGAGACTTGAAAAGCTTGAAGAAATTGCAAATTCTTTCAGCGGTGTTGAAAAATCGTTTGCGATTCAGGCGGGACGCGAAATCAGAATTATGGTTAAACCCGAGGAAGTTAATGACGATAACGCCGTACTTATTGCGCGCGATATCGTAAAACGCATTGAAAGCGAGCTTGAATATCCCGGTCAGATAAAGGTTAATGTTATCAGAGAAACAAGGGCTGTGGAATTTGCAAAGTAATTCCCGTCAAGTTTGGGAGTATATTAAGAGGGTGCAGCAAAACGATTTCGTTTTGCTGCACCCTCTTCCTGTTTAGATAAAAATTCGGATTGGGCGAAAAGGAGACCTGTATGAACATTCTTTTTATAGGCGATATTGCCGGACGATGTGGCAGAACGGCGGTGGCTGAAAACGTTTATCAGCTGCGGGAAAAGTATGATATTGATTTTTGTATAGCAAACTGCGAAAATGCTGCAGGAGGATTCGGCATAACCTACGACACCGCAAGCGAGCTTGTCCGCAGCGGATGCGACGCGTTCACAACCGGCAATCATGTTTTTTCAAAACGCGATATTATAAAGCTTTTTGATGAAAATGAATTTGATATAATAAGACCTTATAATCTGCCGAAAAACGATCCCGGGCACGGATATATGATATGCACGCTGAAAAACGGAGAAAAAGTTGCCGTGGTAAATCTTTTGGGAAGACTGTATTCGGAGTTGCCGGTGTCCTCCGCATTTGACGCGGCGGACGATGCTCTCTCAAAGCTGGAAGGGAAGGTAAACCATATTGTTGTGGACATTCACGCCGAGGCAACAAGTGAAAAAAGAGCTCTCGGATATTATCTTGACGGCAGAGTTACTGCGGTTTTAGGCACGCACACTCATGTTCAGACGGCGGATGAAATGATTCTTCCGAACGGCACGGCGTACATAACGGATGTTGGTATGTGCTCGGCAAAACACTCCGTACTCGGCGCAGAAATTAAACTTGCTATAAGCAGATTCCGCTCGGCCGTTCCGAGCAAATTTCAGTCTGCCGAGGGAGAAAGGCAGTTTAATGCCGTTGTGATTGAAACGGGCGAGGGAATAAAGGCAAAAAAAATTTTCAGAATAAATTTGTAAAAGTTGTTGACAAAACAACAACAGCGTGTTATAATGTTGCTATAAAATATGGGAATATAAATTTTTTATGTTTTGAGGTGCGGATTCGCAGGGCAATTCGTCTTCGGGCGGAATGGAGATTAATTTGAGCGAAGAAAAAAACGCAAGAAGCAGACTTACATTCAATCAGCTGAAGCTTATTAAAAGATTTGAAATTTTCACGAATAATATTACACTTATTCATAAAGATATATACAGGCTGAAAAGTGATGTGATGAGCCGCTGCGGTCTCAAGGCAAACCACGGCATATACCTTACATATCTTATGCTTTACAGAAATGGGCTCACGGTGTCGGAGCTTTCCGAGATTACAGGGATAGACAAGGCGTCTGTTTCGCGGGCATATTCGCTTCTTTTTAAAAACGGATTTATAGAATACCCCGATTTTAACGGCAAGCGTAAATACAATACGCGAGCGGTTGTTACCGAGGAAGCACAGGAAATGATGGTTCCGGTTATACGTGAGATGTGTAAGCTTGTAGACAGGATAAGTCTTACGAATATTGATGAAAACAGCCGTGCGGTAACATATAAAACACTCCGCAAAACGGCGGCAAATGTTGCAAAATGTGTAGAAGAAATAAAATGATTTTTTAATGGAGCGTATTGCTTCATTAAAAAATTTTCACTTAAAACTTGTTGTCAAATCAACAACTCGAGCTTGCGTGTTGATTTGACAAAAAAATTACCCACTTGTTGACAAAACAACAAGTTTTGGAAAGGACGGACGTTCAATATGAGCTTTAAGATTATCGGAACAGGAAGCTATCTTCCGGATTTTGTCGTTACAAACGATGACTTGTCCAATATGGTTGATACGTCGGACGAATGGATAATGCAAAGAATCGGAATAAAGGAGCGGCATATTTCAAAAAAGGAATCAACCGCCGAGATGGGGTATAAAGCGGCTTTATCGGCGCTTCAAATGAGCGGTACAAAACCCGAAGAAATTGATCTTATTATTGCCGCATCCATGACGGGGGACACAATCTGCCCCACAACGGCAGGTCTTGTCGGAAAGTTTCTGGGTACCGAATGCCCGGCGTTTGACATAAATTCCGCATGCAGCGGATTTGTGTTCGCACTTGATACGGCGGCAGGCTTTTTTGCGAGAGGCAAAGCCAAAAAAGCGCTTGTAATAGGTTCTGAACGCATAAGCAAAATTGTTGACTGGAAAGACCGTGCCACATGTGTAATTTTCGGTGACGGAGCCGGGGCGGCGGTACTTTCGGAAGGCGATTCGTATCTTTGCTCAAAACTTTTTACATCGGGCGGAGACGACGTTATAAAAATTCCGTCGGGCGCAGATTCTTCTCCGTATTATGAGAAGGAAACGGAAACGGGTCACATATTCATGGAAGGTCAGGAAACTTTTAAATTTGCCGTAAACACCATGGTAAGCGACATTAAGTATCTTTTGGAAACAACAAAAACGTCGGCTGATGAACTCAAATACATTGTTCCGCATCAGGCGAATGTCAGAATTATAGATTACGCCGCAAAAAGACTTAAAATTCCGCAGGAAAAATTCTTTGTAAATATAGAATCCTGCGGCAACACATCGGCGGCAAGCATAGCGATTGCACTGGACGAACTTAACCGTAAAAATACGCTGAAAAACGGAGATAAACTTATTCTCACGGCGTTCGGCGGCGGACTTTCGAGCGCGTCCTGCATTATAAAATGGTAAAAAATATTATTTGGGAGGAATTTTAAAATGACTATTGACAAAATTAAAGAGGTATTGGCAGATCACTTGGACGAGGACATGTCGGCTGTTACGGAGGCTACAAGCTTTGAAGAGCTCGGTATAGACTCTCTCGAAACGGTTGAGATACTCATGGAACTTGAGGACGAGTTCGGAATAGAGATCCCCGCGGCTTCCGCAGGTAAAACGGTTGGCTCGCTTGTTGAGTTCATAGACAGCGAAAAGGAGTAATGCAATTATGATAAACTCGGTTATATGCGATATGCTGAATATTGAGTATCCTGTTTTTCAGGGCGGCATGGCGCATATTGCGGACGCACGTCTTGCGGCTGCGGTATCAGAAGGCGGCGGACTCGGAATTATTTCGGCAATGAGCAGAGACGCCGAGTACCTCAGAAAGCAGATTAAAGACGCAAAAGAGCTGACGGATAAGCCTTTCGGCGTAAATGTTATGCTCATGAGCCCTTATACCGATGAGGTGGCGGCTCTTTTGGCTGAGGAAAAGGTGAGCGTTGTTACAACGGGCGCCGGAAATCCGTCAAAATATATGGAGCTGTGGAACAATGCCGGCATACACGTTATCCCGGTTGTAGCTTCAACTGCATTGGCAAAGCTTGTTGAGCGTCTCGGCGCTTCGGCGGTTATAGCCGAGGGCGGCGAGTCCGGCGGCCATGTGGGCGATGCAACCACAATGGCATTGGTTCCCCAGGTGTGTGATGCTGTAAATATCCCCGTTATTGCGGCAGGAGGAATTGCTGACGGACGCACAATGGCGGCAGCATTCATGCTCGGCGCACAAGGCGTTCAGATAGGAACGCGCTTCCTGGTTGCCGAGGAATGCGGCGTTCATCAAAACTATAAAAACAAAATTTTGCACGCCGGCGATATTTCTACAATTGTGACGGGAAGAAGGCTCGGACACCCTGTAAGAAGCATAAAAACTCCGTTCTCACGTGCGTATGCAAAGGCTGAATATACGGATATTTCAGATGATGATCTTGAGCAGATGGCAGTCGGCGCGCTGAGACTTGCAGCCGTGGAAGGTGATGAGAAAAACGGATGTTTCCTTGCAGGTCAGATTGCAGGTCTTGTAAACCGCGAGCAGCCGGCAAAAGAGATAATAGAAGAAATATGCACCGAAGCGGAGAATATTCTGAAAGGGGCTTCAAAATGGGTAAAACAGCAATAGTATTTTCGGGTCAGGGCGCGCAGTATCCCGGTATGGGCAAATCGCTTTATGAAAATTCAGAGAGCGCGAAGAGCCTTTACGATTACGCGGAAACACTTCGCCCCGGAACGCTTGAGCAGTCGTTTCGCGGAAGCGAAGAGGAACTTAAGCTTACAAAAAACACGCAGCCGTGTCTGTATCTTGCGGATATATGCGCGGCGCTGGCGCTCAGAGAAAACGGCATAGAAGCAGATGCGGTTGCCGGCTTTTCTCTCGGTGAGCTTGCGGCTTTGGCATATGCCGGCGCGTACACACCCGAAAAAGGCTTTGAGATAATAATAAAACGCGCGGAGTTTATGCAGGCTGCCGCAGAGGAGAATGACACCGCCATGGCTGCCGTTCTTAAAACCGACAGCAAAACTGTGGAAGGCATATGTGCCGAGCTTCGCGAAAAAGGCGAAAGCATTTATCCGGTAAACTATAATTCACCGGCTCAGACGGTTGTTGCCGGTTCAAAAGAAGCGCTGGCACTTTTTAAAGAGAAGGCGAAAGAAAACTCGGCAAGGGTGATTGACCTGGCGGTCGGCGCGGCATTTCACTCTCCGTATATGAACGGTGCGGCAGGAAAGTTTGCGGCATATCTTTCAAACATTGAGTTTAGTACACCGGAGATTCCGGTTTATGCAAATTACACCGCATCACCTTATTTCGGAGAAACCGTTGATACGCTTAAAATGCAGATGAACAATCCCGTTCGCTGGTGCGACACGATAAATGAAATGGGCGCCGAAGGATATACGGATTTTATTGAGGCGGGCGTGGGAAAAACGCTTTGCGGTCTTATAAAAAAGATATTGCCCGAGGCAAATGTATATCAGGCGGAGGACTATGAATCCGTATGTGCGGCTGCAAAGGCGGTGAAAGAGCATGCTTAAAGGCAAAACGGCTTTGATAACCGGAGCTTCGCGCGGAATCGGCCGCGCGATTGCGGAAAAGTTTATTTCCCAGGGTGCAAATGTTGCCGCAATATATTTCGGAAGCGAGCAGAAGGCTAAGGAACTTTTGGCATATGCTGAAAGTGAGGAAGGTTCGGTAAAAATATATAAATGCAATGTTGCGGATTTTTCCGAATGCGGAGAAACCGTGGCTGCTGTCATTAAAGATTTCGGCGGTATAGATATACTCGTAAATAATGCCGGAATTACAAGAGACGGACTTTTGATGAGCATGAGCGAAGCGGATTTTGACGATGTGATTTCCGCAAACCTTAAAGGCGCTTTCAATATGACGCGCCACGCATGCCGCAATTTTGTGAAGCGCAAATACGGAAAAATAATAAATATAAGCTCGGTTGCCGGAATTATGGGAAATGCCGGTCAGGCAAATTATGCCGCCGCAAAAGCCGGAATAATCGGACTTACAAAAAGTACGGCAAAAGAGCTTGCATCAAGGAATATATGCTGCAATGCCATAGCGCCGGGATTTATAAAGACCGACATGACGGAAAGCTTTTGGGATAATGAGAAAATTACAGAGTCGATTCCGTCGCGCAGAATGGGAACACCGGAAGAAGTGGCGGCATTGGCGGCTTTCCTGGCGGACAGTGCGTCCGACTATATAACGGGCGAGGTAATACGAATAGACGGCGGACTTGCAATGTAAGTGCCGTGCGAAAGGAGAAGTTATGAATAAAAGAGTGGTTATAACCGGCATGGGTGTTATTTCGCCCGTCGGAAACAGCGTAAATGATTTCAGAGACGGAATTTTTTCGGGCAAAAACGGAATAGATAAAATAACCAAATTCGATACGGAAGGATTCAGAGCATGCCTTGCTGCCGAGGTAAAAGATTTTGACGTATCCGCTTATATGGATAAAAACGAGGCGCGCAAGCTTGATAAATACACTCAGTATGCGATTGCGTCGGCAATGCAGGCGGTGTCCGACAGCAAAATTGCCGAATCGGTTTCACCCGAACGCTTCGGCGTGTATTTCGGTTCCGGAATAGGCGGTTTTGAAACTATGATTACGGAACATTCAAAGCTTCTCGACAGAGGACCGCAGCGTGTTTCGCCGATGTTTATTCCGAAAATGATTGCAAATATTGCTGCGGGCAATATAGCCATAAAATTCGGCGCAAAAGGTCCGTGCCTTTCAATAGTTACGGCGTGTGCCACAGGTTCAAGCTGCATAGGCGAAGCATTCAGAGCAATAAAAGGCGGCTATGCGGACGCGATTATAGCAGGCGGTGCGGAAGCTTCGATAAATCCACTCGGAGTGGCAGGATTTATAAACTGCATGGCTCTTTGCGAGGGAACGGACAAAGACAGAGCTTCTATTCCGTTCGACAAGGAGCGCTGCGGCTTTGTAATGGGCGAGGGTGCAGGCGCACTTATACTTGAAGATTATGAACATGCAAAAGAAAGAGGAGCGCATATATATGCCGAGGTTTTGGGTTACGGAAGCACATGCGATGCATACCATGTAACGGCTCCGGCTCCGGGCGGCGACAGTGCGGCAAATGCAATAAAACAGTCGCTTTGCGGCATAAAAGACATTGCGGCGGAAGAAGTGTATATAAATGCACACGGCACAAGCACTCCTTTAAACGATAAAACAGAGACAACGGCAATAAAAAAAGCTTTTGGAGAGGATGCATATAAAGTGCATATAAGCTCCACAAAATCGATGACGGGACATATGCTCGGAGCGGCAGGCGCGGCAGAAGCCATTGCGGCAATTCTGGCGCTTTCGGAAAACACGGTGCCGCCCACAATAGGATATAAAGTTCCGGACGAAGAATGTGACCTTGATTATACGCCAAACAAGGCCTTGAAAACAAATATTTCAACCGTACTTTCCGTGTCTCTCGGATTTGGCGGGCACAATGCCTGCTTGGCTTTCGGGAGGGGCGAGTGATGAACAGGGAAGAAATAATGAATATCCTTCCGCACAGAAACAGCATGCTTTTGATTGACGAAGCGTCCGTTGAAGGCGATGCGGCGCACGGAAAAAAGAAAATCAGGGGCGACGAGTGGTTCCTTGACGGACATTTCCCCGGTGCGCCGGTGGTTCCCGGGGTTATACTGTGCGAGATACTCGGGCAGTCTATTGCCGTTTTAATGGCAGATAAAATGGGTAAGGATTCACTTCCGTATTTTACGGGTCTCAACAAAGTAAAATTCAAGTCCCCCGTAAAGCCCGGTGATTTATTCGAAACCGAGTGCCGCATAACGCGCGAGCATGCGCCGTTTTATTTTGCTGAGGGAACCGGATATGTAAACGGAAAAGTTGCCGTTACGGCCGAATTTTCCTTTGCAATTGTGGAGAACAAGGAGGCATAAGCCATGTTTGAAAAGCTTTTTAAAAGAAAAGAAAAAGTAAGGTTAAAAAAATGCAAAAAGTGCGGATGTGAGGTAAACGCTGCCGAAAACAGGGAACTTATATGTCCCGAATGCGGAGCGTATCTGAGAATGAACCCGTCCGAGAGGGTTGCCCTCATCTGCGACAAATTCGAAGAGATTGATTCGGAACTTAAAAGCGACAATGTGCTGAATTTTCCGAATTATGAAGATAAACTCAAAGCGGCGCAGGAAGCAAGCGGCGCAAACGACGCCGTGTCATACGGAATTGCGGAAACGGGCGGAGTTAAATATGTTTTGTTCGTCATGAACTCCGAGTTTATGATGGGAAGCATGGGTCGCGTTGTAGGCGAAAAAATAACCCGTGCTTTTGAGCTTGCGCTTAAAGAAAAACTGCCGCTTATAGGCTTCACAACGTCGGGCGGCGCGAGAATGCAGGAGGGAATTTTCTCTCTCATGCAGATGGCAAAGGTTAGCGGAGCGGTTAAAAGGCATAAAGATGCCGGACTTTTATACATAACCGTGCTTACCGACCCTACAACGGGCGGCGTTACGGCAAGCTTTGCCATGGAAGGCGATATTATCCTGGCAGAGCCGCATGCTCTCGTAGGCTTTGCGGGCGCCAGAGTTATCGAGCAGACCACGGGTCAGAAACTGCCGCAGGGATTTCAGCGTGCGGAATTTTTGCTCGACCACGGCTTTGCGGATGCAATTGTGCCGCGCGAAGAACTGAAAAATAAACTTGAAAGCCTTTTGAAGCTTCATATAAACTGAAGGGAGAACGAAAATGGACGCATATGAAAGAGTTTCCCGCGCCAGAGACGGCAAAAGACCTACGGGCGCATATTTTATAGATGAAATGATAACGGATTTTACGGAGCTTCACGGAGACAGGCGCTTTGCCGATGACGGAGCCATTATAGGCGGTATAGGAAGGCTGTGCGGCAAACCCGTTACGGTGATTGCTATGGAACGCGGCAAAACAATAGAAGAACGTATGAAAAGAAATTTCGGCTGTCCGAGTCCGGAAGGTTACCGCAAGGCGCTGCGCCTTATGCAGCAGGCGGAAAAATTTTCACGTCCCGTAATATGCATTGTGAGCAGTCCGGGCGCTTATTGCGGAATCGGAGCCGAAGAACGCGGACAGGGACTTGCCATTGCGGAAAATCTTATGGAAATGATGACGCTTAAAACGCCTATTGTTTCCGTTATAGCCGGAGAGGGCGGCAGCGGCGGCGCTCTTGCGCTTTCCGTTGCGGATTCGGTTTTCATGCTTGAAAACGCGGTATATTCCGTAATATCTCCGGAGGGCTGCGCAAGCATTTTGTGGAAAGATTCCGCAAAGGCACCCGAGGCGGCAGAGGCTTTGAAGCTCACGGCACAGGATCTTTTGAACTTTTCCGTTGCCGATAAGATCATACCGGAAGGCAACAGAAGCTTTGAGGAAATCTGCGAGGAGCTTAAAGAAGCTTTAAACGAAGAAATCGAAAAGCTTTCCCAGCTTGACGATTACAGAAGATGTGAAGACAGATACAATAAATTCAGAAAAATAGGACAGATATAAGATATAAAAGGTTTTATAAAAAGCGCGGCTGCCGCGCTTTTTTATATGTGCGAAACCGTGTTAAGAAGTTGCAAAAATTTAACTTTTTTTTAAAAACTATTGCCAAAAAACTGAAAAACTGTTACAATGTATATGCTTGTTGAATTTAAGTAATACGATTTAACAAAATAACCTGAAAAGTGATGATTAAATGAGAATAATTATTGTGGGCGGCGGCAAAGCGGGCGCCAGACTTACAAAGACGCTTTCGGACGAAGGGCATGATATTACGGTTGTTGACCCAAACCCCGACAGACTTAACGAAATATGTGATGAAAACGATATTTTGGGCGTTATAGGGAACGGACTTAACTATGCCACGCTTCAAAAGGCAGAGCTTACTACGGCTGATTTGCTTATCGCCATGACGGGCTCGGATGAGAAAAACCTTCTCTGCTGCCTTTTCGCAAGAAAAAAATGCAATTGTTCAACGATTGCGAGAGTAAGAAATCCCATGTATATTTCAGAGATTCCTTTTATAAAAGAACAGGTAAATCTCTCTATGATAATAAACCCCGAATATGCGGCGGCTCGCGAAGTTGCGAGAATACTCCGCTTCCCTTCGGCTATTGAGATAAACCCTTTTTCAAAAGGCAAAGTGGAGATGCTCACCTTTAAAATTCCGGCAGGCTCCGTGCTTGACGGAAAGGACCTTGTATACGTGCGCTCGAAAATCGAAACGGGAGTATTGTTTTGCAGCATAGAGCGCGGAGACGAGTTTTTTATTCCGTCGGGTGATTTTGTTCTCCGCGGCGGCGACAAGGCCTCGGTTATATTGAAGCCGCGCGAAGCGGTAAAGTTTTTCAAGCGCATAAATCTTGCGACGCAGGAGGTTAAATCGGTTATTATAGCCGGCGGCGGAATGATGACATATTATCTGGCGCGCCAGCTTCTTGATAATAAAGTAAACGTAAAAATCATAGAGCTTAACGAAAAACGCTGTCTTGAGCTTGTGGAGCTGCTTCCCGGTGCCATGATAATTCAGGGAGACGCTTCAAACCGCAAGCTTTTGCTTGAAGAAGGAATAGACACGGCAGACGCGTTTATTGCTCTCACGGGATTTGACGAAGAGAATATAATTCTTTCGCTTTACGCTAAAGAACTGTCCGATATTAAAGTTGTAACGAAAATTGACAGGATTATTTTTGACGACCTTATTGCAAAGCTTAACCTTGATACGGTTATTTATCCGCATGACATAACGGTTGAAAACATTTTGCAGTATGTGCGCGCAAAGCAGAACGCACTCGGAAACAATATAGAAACTCTTTACAGATTTACCAATAACAAGCTTGAAGCTTTGGAGTTTAAAGTGTTTGAGGGTGCGCCGAATCTCGGTATTCCGCTGAAGGATATAAAGCTTAAAAGCAATTTGATAATAGGCGCCATAAACAGACGCGAGCAAATTCTTCTGCCCGACGGCGAAGCGCACATTTTGCCCGGGGACAGGGTTATTGTTGTTACAACACAGAAAAAACTCAATGATTTTAAGGATATTTTTGCCTGACGGAGAGCATGAATCATGAACGGATTTTTTATCATATATATAATAGGCTATGTTTTAAAAATAGAAGGGTTTTTGATGCTCGCCCCCGTGCTTTGCGGCATTGTGTACGGTGAACAGGAGGCACTCGGCTTTTTTCTGTGCGCGGCGTTTACATTTTTGCTGGGACTTGTGCTTTCGTTTAAAAAGCCGAGAAATCAGGTTTTTTATGCAAAAGAAGGCATGATTTCGGTTGCGCTGAGCTGGATTTTTATGAGTCTTTTCGGCTGCATTCCTTTTGTTCTTACGGGTGAGATACCGGGTTTCACAAACGCTTTTTTTGAAACCGTTTCGGGATTTACCACCACGGGCTCGTCCATACTTACAAATGTTGAGGCTTTGTCGCACTGTGCGCTTTTCTGGAGAAGCTTTACGCACTGGATAGGCGGCATGGGCGTTTTGGTGTTTATCCTGTCGATTCTGCCGATAGGTGCGGGTACAATACATCTGATGCGTGCCGAAAGCCCGGGACCGCAGGTTGAAAAAATAGTGCCCAAAATGAAGGACACTTCAAAGATTCTTTATGTTATTTACACCGCGCTCACAATTGCCGAATTTATTGTGCTTCTCATATGCGGAAACGGTATTTTCGATTCGCTCACAACTGCTTTTTCCACAGCCGGAACAGGCGGTTTTGCGATCAGAAATTCGGGCTTTTCCGAATATTCTCCGATAACGCAATATGTTGTTGCGGTTTTCATGCTTGTTTTCGGTGTGAATTTTAACGTTTATTATCTTATTTGCAAAAAGCATTTGAAAAAAGCGGTAAAAAGCGAAGAATTTAAGTGGTATCTTTTAATTGTTGCACTGTCAACGATTGGAATTGCCTTAAACATATGCCATATGTTTCCGCCGGAGACGGCATTCCGCCAGGCTTTTTTCAATGTAAGCTCAATTATAACAACAACGGGCTTCGGTTCTGTGGATTATAACTTTTTCCCGACATTTTCAAAGCAGATTCTGCTTTTGCTTATGTTTATCGGAGCGAGCGCCGGCAGTACCGGCGGCGGTATGAAGGTTTCGAGGATTGTTATACTTTTTAAAACCGCCATGAACGAAATATCACGCTTTCTTCACCCGAGAACTGTTAAAAAAGTGCGTTTTGAGGGCGGAATTGTGGATCATCCGACGCTGCGTGCCATAAATACTTATCTTGTGGCATATCTGTGCGTTTTGGTTGTCTCCGTGCTCATAATATCGCTTGACGGATTTGATATGATGACCACAATAAGTTCTGTTGTTACAACGATGAATAATATTGGTCCGGGCTTTAACGCGATAGGCCCTGCAGGCAATTTCAGCGGATTTTCGCGGCTTTCAAAGCTTGTGTGCTGCTTTGATATGATTGCCGGAAGACTGGAGATTTTCCCGATGCTGCTGCTCATATCGCCCGCCACATGGTATAAACCGCTGAAGCTCCATAAATCGTTTAGAGATGATTTGGGTACGGATGATTTAATGTAACAAAAAGACAAGTCAGAATTCTGACTTGTCTTTTTTAAAGCGGATTTTCTAATTGTTTTGCAGATTAAGCTTTTTTTGCTTGCTGTATCCTACAAAGCCTGACACCAAAATCGGTATACCGAACATGGCATACATAAGAAAAAACAATGTTCCGACGGAATATAAAATTGCGGTTACCAACGCAGCCCGGCTCTTTTTTGCAATAAAGCCTACCCGGCCGAAAATTGCGCCAATCAAAAACAATATTATACGAGGGGTGACCAATGCCGTTGCAATTGCGCCGCCGAGAGCTTCCGCACCGCCTGCATTCAGAGTACTGCTGCCAAAATATGTAATCAAAAAATAGTATAAATAGTAGCAAGAGCACTTGCCGTAAACAGTATTTTGCTTCTCATTTGTAAGTTTCTCCACATTCTTTATTTTCAATTATTTTTCAAAAACAAATTTTGCCTTGTTGTCTGAGAGCCACTTGGCTTTAACTTCAAGGTCAATCTTATGCCAATCCTGCGGAACTTCAACCGCATACCATCCAACAAGTTTTTTACCGGGGGAAAGCTCGCCGTCAAGTGTACCGTCGCCGAAAGCTGCATTGGCAGATACCGAGTAATCGCATTTTATGTCATCCGCATATGCGTCAAAGAGCAAAACACTGCTGACATTTTGTGTTTCCTCCGATATATTTTCAATTTCAAAGTTTATACCGATAAAAACTTTACCGCTTTCAGCCTTAAAAAAGTCTTTTCCGGTTGATTCTTCCAGTTTAACGGCGGTTACTTTTAAATTATCAAATACAGCCGAATCATTTAAGCCGAAAGTCTCATCGGTTGGTTTTTGCGAATCCTTTGTGACCGAATTTTCGGCGCTTGTTTCTTTTTGCGGAGAATTATCACTGATGTTACAAGCTGTAAGAGATACAGCGATGCATAGGGAAATGAAAAAAGTCAAAAAATTTTTCATAATAAAAACAGCCTTTCATTTTGATTTTTTGCATTTTTTAATCTACAAAATGACAGACATACATACACACTCCTTTCATCACTATAGTATTATAAATTAAAAAATGCGCCTACCGAAGCAGGCGCATAAAAAACGCAAACTCCGATAGTCGCCAAACTATTTTAATAGGTATACTTATACATCCTACCAAAAAGGAACTTGCGTTTTTTACAAAATCCGTAGATAGGATGTGAAGCACGGCTAAAAAATATACATTTTCTGCATAAGTATATCCCGATAATTGTATTAAAATAGTTTGGCTTAAATTATAATATCATAAATCTTTGCGTTTTTCAATACATTTTATAAATAATTGTCAAATTGCCGATAAAAAGAAAAATCCGCAAGACCGTGTATGATCCTGCGGAAAAATATTTTTGTACGGGTTTTACAGCTCAAAAAGTTCTTTTGGCGAAGAAGTCAGTATTTCGGCAGATTTTTTAGGAGGACTGATGGTGCAGTGTGATCATCGCGCCGAAAGCGTATTAATTTTAATGTGCTTCTGCTTTCGTTTTTCAATAAAATTCTCCCCTCATATTTTAGCCTCATTCCATTTCTTCAATCGTTTTGTAAGCATAAACACGGATGTACATGAACGCCAATCAGAATATTTTTTTCCGGAATTCAGTTCATGATACTCATAACCTCGTTTGGCACGTTCTTCAGCAGTTTGAATATTCAAGTCAGATAGCTTTTCACAAACATGCTCGATGATTGTACTGCTTTTATCATACCCAATACAAAATTGTTTGCTTATCATTTCATTTAGCTTCTTGCGGTTTATCGGACCTGTCTTATTTGAAAAAAACAGTGTAAACCAGTACTCGATAGCCTCGTTTGAAAAGGCACAGTTTATCTTTGGATAACGAGCTGATTTTCTTATTGCCTCATCAAAATCTTTAAAATTGTCTTTGTCGAATACGCACCATATTTCATCAAAGTCATTTTGCAGAGATATAGCTTCTTCAACAATGGCAATAGGATTACTATATTTGCATGTGGAAATTTTTACTGTAACGTTTTTTAAACCTGAACGGTAGTTCTGTTTAACTTTGTTAAAGTAGATTTCCTCGGTTTTACCGCCGCAAAGGACAAGTACTCTGTCGCGCAATTTAAGAGAAGGGGTCTTTCTTTTGTATTTATTCATTTAAGACAAGCCCCCTTAACCGTTAATCCCCGAATCTTTAATGTTGGGCAGGGCACCATATACGCCAAGTAAATATTGTTTTAAAATTTTACTGTCTTTTCGTATACCACTAAAGTCACAAAGGCTATAAAGTTTACTTACGCCATATTCATCTTTTTCAATAAAATATATCTGATCTCTGCGAATATCTTCATCAAGCAAAGTTACATCGTGCGTGTTGCAAATAAGCTGAGCATTGTTGGGGTTTTGACTTAATGAATTAAACATCATAACTAAGTGATGTACTAACGATGGGTGCAATCGTGCATCTATTTCGTCAATTAACACCACGCTACCGTTATTTATGGCAGAAACAATCGGTCCTGCAATTTCAAAAAGTTTCTTTGTTCCGGCAGACTCTAATTCAAATCCAAAGTCGGACATTGTATAATTATCCCAATCTTTGTCGTAAACCTTCTGCTTAACCTTCAAATCAATGCTTTTGACATTCATCATATTTTTAAATTTTTCTTTATAATTTTTCTTTAAAGCAGCCATAAGTGTTTCGCTCATCTTATCGATTGTTATTTCCATTTCAAAATCGTCAATCGGTATACCCAGCTTATTCATAAGCGCAACAATATCCTTTTTGCCGTTTTTATTTTCTTCCATATAATTAACAGTGACAGATAAAAGCTGGTTGGTATCATCGGTGTTAAAAATCTGGATTGCTTCAAACCATTTATAAATTTTCATAGCCATCTCATTGTTACAAAAGTTTGCCCACGAAAGAAACAGCACATCTTCACGAGTATTCTTAATGACATGTTCGACATTTTTAAACTCTTTTGAATTTATTCTTATATTTTCAAAATTGCTTCCGTTACGCGTGAATACATTAACTGTTCTTTTTTCTTTTTTATCAAGATATTCTTTGATTATTTTGTTGTTCAATATCGAAAAGCTGTAGTCATACAAAATTCCTTCAACAATAAATGCGATTGAAAAGCTCGTTGGTTTATCTTTTGATGAGTTGTTAAAAAGGAAATAATTCGGTTTTGAAATAATGCGTGATTGAACATCCAATTCTGCGGTTACAATATATTTCATAAATGCCAGCGCGTCAATAAAGTTTGTTTTTCCGCTGCCGTTAGCACCGTACATAAAGCTACTTTTTAAAAGTTCTCCATGCGGCGTCGAAAATGTATTTAATTCTTTATATCGGCTGTCTTTACCGCTTAGAGTCATCGCAAATTCCGTATTATTATAAAATGATGCAAAATTCTCAAATGTAAATCCAACTAACATTAATAATTCCTCCATTCTTAATTACATTATTATTATATCCTCAAAACCCAAAAAGTCAACACTTATTCGATAAAATTGTGAAAAAAGAACAAATATATTTAATAAGCTTGCAAGAATTGCAATAATAAAGAGCCTTGATGTTGTATTGTTCATCAAGACTCTTTAGAACTGTTTCGCAAAACATGAAAAAGAGATTATCAAAACATATAATAATGGAAATAAGCACTCATATGTATTTGCTTCCCGTTTATGCTGTAAGCCATTCACTTTTTGGAATTTTTTCGACTGCAGTAATAGGTGTAATTGCAGAAGTATTGTTCCATACCATGATTTTTACTGTATCAATGTTCCCTGTTAAAATAATTGGTTTGAAATTTTCAGAATATTCTTCAATTTGCACTGTAACTTTGTACCCGGCAATTAAAACTTTTCCATTTAACACATTTATAAACTCAATGTTAACAATATAAGCATTATCAATTTGTTTTACCGTACTGCTTGTACTTGGATTAATTTTTTTCCATTGTGCATAAAGAATTTATGATTTTTCTGCAGTATAGCTGCTACCGGGAAGATATACTGTTCCACTCATATCAGGCATAGTATTCCAACCTGAAAATTCATAGCCATTTTTTGTGGGTATTTCATTTTTAATAATTAGCGGAATGTTATTTTGCTTATACTGCCTACTTATTATATTAATGTTTCCATCTACATTATAAGTAATTACGTTTGCAGTATAAACATTTAGTGATTCGGATTGCTCACCCTCAGCACATTCATTTACAGCTGTAATTCGGTAATAGTAGAGTTGACCTGATTTAAGATTTTTGTCCGTGTACTGAGTTGATATACATGTAATTATTGGTTTTCGATTTGCCCACGATTCACCCGGCAACCTGCGGTATACGTTGTATGTTATTGCGCTATCCTCAATTGGAAAATATAGATTATTGTTGTAAAGTTTATGTGACAACTTTATAATACCATAAATCTTTGCGTTTTTCAATACATTTTATAAATAATTGTCAAATTGCCGATAAAAGAAAAAACCGCAGGACCATGTATGATCCTGCGGAAAAACATTATTGTACGGATTTTACAGCTCCAAAAGCTCTTTTGGCGAAGAGGTCAGTATTTCCGCGCCGTTTTCTGAGATATATGCCATATCTTCTATTCGGACGCCGCCGAAGCCTTCTATATATATTCCGGGCTCAATTGTTACAACATCGCCGTGTGAAAGTGTGAGGGGCGATTTGGGCGAGAGATTCGGCAGCTCGTGAATTTCAATTCCGACTCCGTGACCGAGCGAATGTGAAAAGTTTTTGCCAAAACCCGCGTTTTCTATTATGTCGCGTGCGGCTTTGTCGGCATCGCGTGCCGAAAGTCCCGCGCGGAGAATTTTCTCGGCGGCAAGCTGAGTTTTTAAAACGGTTTCGTATATTTCGCGGTGACGCGAAGACGCTTTGCCGATGACAACGGTTCTTGTTATGTCAGAACAGTATCCTTCGAAAACGCAGCCGTAATCCATCACAAGAAAATCACCCTCGCAAAGGGGCTTTCCCGACGCCTGATGATGCGGCAGTGCGCTCATTGCGCCCGACGCGCAAATTGTGTCAAACGAGGTTTTCGCAGCGCCGTTTTTACGCATAAAATGCTCTATTTCCGCGGCAACCTCGTTTTCGGTCATGCCGCGCTTTATAAATCTCGCAATATGAGAAAAGGTAGCGTCCGCTATGGAAAGCGCGGCTTTTATTTTTTTAAGCTCGTCTTGGGTTTTTGCGCGGCGAAGGTTGTTTATATCGCCGGCACCCGGAATAAATTCGGTGTCGGGGTATGTTTTTTTCAGCCTGTTCCATGAAGAAACGGTGAGCTCGTCATCTTCAAAAATAACGCTGCGCGCATTTTTAAGAATCGGCATAGCGAGCGAATAATCCGTTTCCGCTCCATCGATAAGTTCAAAATTTTCGGCTTCTTTTTTTGCCTGAACGGTGTATCTTCCGTCGGTGATAAGCACGGCGCGGTCCGCGGTTATCAGAAGATAGCCGGCGGAGCCCGAAAAACCGCTTAAATAATACCTGTTTTTAAACGATGTTATAAGCAAAGCGTCCGCCTTGAGGCGGCTTAATAAATTGCGTGCTTTTTGAAGTTTCACGATATGTCACCGTCCGTAAAGTATTTGAGAGCAAGAGCATAACTCTTTTTTCCGAAGCCCAAAACAGCGCCGCGGCAAACGGGGGTGAGCACCGATGTATGGCGGAATTCTTCGCGCGCGGCGATATTTGACATATGCATTTCTATTGCGGGCACCTCCGCGCCCTCTATGGCGTCGCGTATCGCATAGCTGTAATGCGTGAATGCTCCTGCGTTTATTATAATACCGTCATATTTTCCGCGGCAGTCCCACACGGCGTCTATGATTTCGCTTTCGGAGTTGCTTTGGAAAAACGATATCTCCGCACCGTCCGATTCGGCGATTTTTTTGAGATATGCGTTTATGTCATCAAGCGTTTCAAAGCCGTATACCTCGGGGCGGCGCTTCCCCGTCATATGGAGATTGGGACCGTTTATTACTTTGATTTTCATATCATTTCCCTCCGGTTATTTAAGAGCCATTGCCATAATGTCCGCAGAGCGCTTTAAAAATTCGCCGAGAGAATCCGCGTCGAGCGGAGCCTGCTGCAGGCGCGCGATATCGTAAATCTGTTTGCATACGGGAACGGCAATTTCTTTGTTGTCTTTGTTTTCTTCAAGCTTTTTGATAAGAGCGTTTGAAAGATTCAGCGTAAGCGTTATATCCGAGGGGAACATATCCGGTGACATGCCCATAGCGCCGTATACCCTTGCCATTTCCTGAAGTCTTCTGCCTTCTTCGCCTACAAGGAGAACAGCGGGAATGTCTTCCGATTTAAGGGCTGCGGTTTCTATTTTGAGTTTTTCGTCTCCTATTGCTTCTTTGAAAAGCTCTGCAAGCTCGTCTGCCTTGGCGTCGCCGTCTTTTAACGTGTCGGCAAGAGACGAATCTATCCTCTTGAATTTAACGCCTTCGTTTTTGGCTTCCATAAACGAAATAAAGGGATTGTCTATCATCATCGGAAGCAAAACGGTTTCAATATTCTGCTTTTTGAAGATATCTATATACTGTGCCTGCTGAAGCTTGTCCGTTGCGTAATACACGGTATTTTCGTGGCCGTGCTCTTTTGCTTTTTCAAGATAGTCCTGCAATGTTTCGTGCTCTCCGTCACAGGTTGTGTAGAGAATTATGTTTTTAACTTTGTCGTAGAACTTTTCGTCTTTTAAGCAGCCGTATTTTACAAACGGAGCAATGTCGTCCCAATAGGAATTATAGTTTTCGCGCTCCGAGGTGAAGAGAGAATTTAATTTATCCGCAACCTTCTTTGTTATATGAGCAGAGACCTTTGCGGCATAGCCGTCATTCTGCAAAAAGCTTCTCGATACGTTTAAAGGCAAATCGGGACAGTCTATAACGCCTTTGAGAAGAAGCAGAAATTCGGGAATAATTTCTTTTACGTTATCCGCAACAAAAACCTGATTGTTGAAAAGCTTTATCTGACCCTCCGTAGGCTCAAATTCGTGCCTGAGCTTCGGAAAATAAAGTATGCCCTTGAGGTTAAAAGGATATTCAACGTTTAAGTGAATGTAGAAAAGCGGATCATTAAAATCCATAAACACTTTTTTGTAAAACGCCTTGTACTCATCATCCGTACAATCGGAAGGTTTTTTAAGCCAGAGGGGATTTGTGTCGTTTATCGGCTCGCCCTTCTCTTCGCCCTTTTCGTAAAAATAAATCGGAACGGGGAAGAACGCGCAGTATTTTTTGAGTACGTCCGAAAGCGTATTTTTTTCGAGAAACTCAGCGCTGTCTTCGGCAATGTGCATAGTTACCTCCGTGCCGTGCGTTTCCCTGCCGCCTTCGCCTATCTCATATTCGGTGTCGCCGTCACAGGTCCAGAAAACGGGCTTTGCGCCCTTTTCAAATGAAAGCGTGTTGATGTCAACGCGTTCCGACACCATGAAAACCGAATAGAAGCCCAAGCCGAAATGACCTATAATGCGGCTGCTCTCGCTGTCGTCCTCTTTATATTTTCTGATAAATTCCTCGGCGCCCGAAAAAGCGACGTTTGAAATATAGTTTTTAACCTCTTCCTCCGTCATGCCTATGCCGTTGTCGGTTACCGTTACGGTCTTGTTTTCCTTGTCCAAAACCACAGAAATTTCATAGTCGCCGTCAGCCTCGGCTTTGCCCATTGCGGTAAGCTTTTTGAGCTTTGTCACGGCGTCGCAGCCGTTTGAAACCACCTCGCGCAAAAATATATCCTTGTCCGAATAAAGCCATTTTTTAATAATCGGAAAAATATTTTGTGTGTCTACCGAAATTGTACCCTTTTCCATGATTTATGCATCTCCTTTTATTTTTAGAGTATTTTAACACATTAACGGAAAAAAGTCAATGTTTCGCAAATGAAAAAAGCATAACAAATATTCGGAATTTTCGGAAACTGTTGCAATTTTGAATAAAATCTGATATTATGAAGCAAACGGCAGCAATGTATATGCATTTTACGCATACGGGGCGCCCCGGCTTGCCTTGCCCTAAGGGAAGCTCTGACGGCTTTTTTGAAAAAACGTTCCGATTTGCGGTTTTCAAAACGCAAAAAAATACATAAAATGAATAAAAATGTATTGATATTTGGAAAGAAATAGAGTATAATAAATCTGTATATTACATAAAAATCCTTGGCGGAGGTGTTTAAAATAATAGAGTTGATTCCGAAGGTCTTTTCGATTTTCTTTGTTTTGCTGGTTTATTTTTTTATAATAAAAATAATCAGGATGGTAAATTCGGATATTGCGGTTATGATGAAGAAAAAAACAGCGTCTGCCGAAGCCGGGACGTATCTTAAACTGCTTAATATAAGAAGCAGTCTCGATTTCCCCGTGAGCGAGAGCTACGAAATTTCGGCGGATGTTAAAATAGGGCGCAGCAGAGAATGTGAAATTTGCATAAACGACCCGTTTTTGTCGAGCGTTCATGCCGAAATTCTGTGCCGTGAGGACGCGTGCTATCTGCATGACCTCGGCAGCACCAACGGCACGATGTTAAACGGCGAAGCGGTGCAGGGAGACCCGATAGAACTTATAAACGGAGACAGAATTTCATTCGGTCAGGTTTCGTTTATTTACATAACCGATAAAGGCGAGGAGGCGTAAGAAATGAAAAAAATCAAACGCCTTACTCCGCTTCTTATTGTGCTTCTGGCAAACCTTATAGGTTTCGGAGTTTTGTTTTTCTCGGAAGAATCGCTTGACGCTTCGGTGCTTTATTTCTGCGCCGCGCTGCTTGCGGTTGTTCTTGTTTCGTATGCCATAATTTTGTTCGGCTCGCTCGGAGACGAATATCTTTTTCTGATAGTTTCCATGATTTTTACGATTGGAATCATATCGCTTTTCAGATTAAACAAAGATGTTGCGCTTCACCAGATTTTATATTATTATGTCGGAATGGCGGGGTTTTTTGCCGTTTATACGGTTTACAGAAAAGCGGATTTCTGGGATAAGCCTGCCGTGATAAAAAGCTATATTGCGGCATCGTTTCTGCTTTTTGCGGTAACGCTGCTTTTCGGCAGAGCGTCGGGCGGTGCAAAAAACTGGCTCGGAACGTCAAGCTTTGGCATACAGCCTTCGGAAATTATAAAACTGCTTTTTATCTTAGCTTTGGCAGGGCTTTACACAGAGCCTTACAAAACTGAGGAGGACGGGTACAAAAACAAGCTGGACAGACTTTTTAATACTCCCTCCGCGCGGCAGATAATTATAATGGCAGTGGCATATATGCATATAGGCTTTCTCGTTTTGCAGAGAGAATGGGGTTCCGCGCTTTTGTATTTCATGATATATTTTACGATGCAGTATGTATTCGGCAAAGGTGCGCTTATTATGGTGCTGAATGTTCTTTTGGCGGGGATGGGAAGCCTTGTCGGAATAAAAACGATGACCCATATTCAGCAGAGAATTTCAATATGGCGCGACCCGTTTGCAAATGCGGGTGATTTGGGATACCAGATTGTTCAGTCGCTTTACGCGATGGCATCGGGCGGCATTACGGGCAGCGGACTGGGGCTCGGGCATCCGGAATTTGTTCCGCTTGCAAAAAACGATTTTATATTTGCAGAAATATGCGAAGAACTCGGTATGATAGGCGCGGTGGGCGTTGTTATGCTCTTCTTTATGCTTACATACAGAGGCGTTAAAATTGCGCTTCGCACCACAAAACCTTTCAACAAAGCGGTGGCGCTGGGAATATCGGCGATGTACGGCTATCAGACGTTTATAATAATAGGCGGCGTTACAAAGTTTATTCCCCTCACGGGTATAACGCTCCCGTTTGTAAGCGCGGGAGGAAGCTCGTTGGCTTCCTGCTTTGCGGCCCTTGCGATTTTGCAGGCAATTTCAAGTAAAAGGGAGGAGCTTTCCGATGTCATCGAATAAAAAAATTATTCATGTGCTGATGATACTTATGGCGCTTTTCCTGTCTTTGATGGTTTATATGACATATTTTCAGCTTTTCAAAGCGCCGAAACTCGCCGAAAGCGGACAAAATCCGAGAACCGCTTTGAAAGAACAAAGCATTAAAAGAGGAGATATTGTAAGTGCGGACGGGGAAAAACTTGCGTACAGCGAGTTTGACGGAGACAGGCAGATCCGCAATTACCCTTACGGCAGTCTGTATTCCCATGTTATCGGTTACAGCAGTCAGACCTACGGAAAGAGCATGCTCGAAAACAGCTATAACGGCTATATTATGGGAACGGGGTTTTCAAATCAGATTTTTAACCTGAAACAGTATATAAGCGGTGAGAAAAAAGAAGGCGCAAATCTTACTCTTACGATAGATCACAAGCTTCAGAAAAAAGCGGCGGAGCTTATGAACGGAAAAAACGGCGCCGTGGTGGCAATTAATCCCAAAACCGGAGCGACGCTTGCGCTTTTGTCGAATCCGTCTTACGATACTAACGAAAAAAGCCTTAAGGAAAACTGGGCAAAGCTTGCCGAAAGCGAAGACAGCGTATTTTTGGCAAGGGCAACAAGCGGTCTCTATGCGCCGGGTTCGGTCTTCAAAACCGTGACAGCGGCATCGGCTGTGGAAAACAGACTTGACGATATGAAATTCGAAGATAACGGCTCGGTGTATGTGGACAGCCACGAGTTTAAAAACTACGGCGGCAAAAAGCACGGAAATATTGATATATATCAGGGATTTGCGGTGTCGAGCAACGTGGTGTTCGTAACACTTGCCGATAAACTCGGCTATTCAAAGCTTTCCGCAACGGCAAAAAATTTCATGATCGGCGAAAAAATAAATTATGATGTGCCTCTTCAGACAGGTCAGATTTTGAAAGACAACAAAAAAACAAATGTTGCCGCTGTCGGAATGGGGCAGGGCGATTTGCTTGTAACGCCTATGAATATGGCGCTTGTGGCATCTGCCATAGCAAATGACGGTCAGATGATGGCGCCTTATCTTGTTGAGAGCGCCGACTTGTCAAACGGCTATAACGTATATGCGCACAAAAGCGAAGTACTTTCTCAGGCAACGGATAAGGAAACGGCCGAAAAAGTTAAAAAAATGATGGAAAAATGCGTTGAAAGCGGAACGGGAACGTCTGCTTCCGTTTCGGGCGTTAAAGTTGCCGGAAAAACCGGAACTGCCGAGAATACAGGCGATGACCATGCGTGGTTTATTGCTTTCGCCCCGGCGGACGATCCGCAGATAGCGGTTTGCGTAATGATGGAAAACGCGGCAAAAACGGGCGGTCAGGCTTGCGGACCGGTTGTGCGCGGTCTTATATCCGAGTGGTGCAAAAGAAGCAAATAGAGGGTGAAAAGTATGAAAGTTGCCGTTATAATCAAGGCTGTCGGAAATACGGATATGGCGGAAGTATCGAAAATATGCCGCGCCTTTGCGGAATTTGCCGAAGTTGTTACGGAAAACCGCGCTTTGGCATCTGCGTGCGGAACGGAATATGAACCCGGGGAGACAATTTTTAAAAGCTGCGATTTTGTTGCGGCGCTCGGCGGCGACGGGACAATTTTGACTGCGGCGAGGAAAGCGTCGGAATTTGACAAACCCGTGCTCGGCATAAATCTGGGGCGGCTCGGGTTTCTGAGCAATATGGAAAAGGACACATTTCTTAAAGACGGCTGCAAAAAGCTGACGGGTGATTTTAATACTGAGCGCCGCATGATGATTGAGGCAAAGGTGTGCAAAGAAGGTGAACCTGAGGCGTTTACGGCACTTAACGATATTGTAGTAACGAGAACGCATATAGCACGCCTTGAAGGGCTGAAAATTTATGTTGACAATGAATTTCTGGGAAACTATCTGGCAGACGGTGTTATAGTTTCAACTCCGACGGGGTCTACGGCTTATTCGCTTTCTGCGGGCGGACCGATAGCGGATCCGAGGCTTGAATTTATGATTATAACCCCGATTTGTCCGCATATGCTTCACGCAAGACCTGTTATTGTTCCGCCGACCTCAACGGTTTGTATTGAAAAACCGCATGAAAACAGAACCGAAAGCACTGTCACGGCGGACGGTGCAAACGGCTGCATACTCCGCGGCGGAGAAAAAGTAATAATAAAAAAATACGAAAAATATGCAAATTTTATCACGCTTTCGGACAGAAGCTTTTATGATAAGCTTCGCAAAAAGCTGCAATAAATATAAAGGAGAATTTCCGAAATGAAACAGAAAAGACACAATACTATTTTATCGCTTATAGAATCCAAAATTATAGAAACGCAGTCGGAGCTTACGGACGAACTTATAGCCCTCGGTTATAAAGTTACACAGGCAACGGTTTCGCGCGATATCAAGGAGCTTCACATAGTAAAATGTCAGACGAGCGACGGAAGATACCGCTATGCGCAAAGCGGTTCGGGCACTATGACTCACGGGAGCGCAAGAATTAAAACAATTTTTGCAAACTCTGTTCTCAGTATAGACTGCGCTTTGAATCAGATTGTTATAAGAACTCTTTCCGGTATGGCACAGGCAGCGGCAATAACGATTGAAGGCATGGGCAGAAGCGAGATTTTGGGAACCATAGGCGGAGACGACACGGTTCTTGTCATAACGCCGTCGGAGCAGCACGCACGCCGCCTTACGGAGGCTTTAAAGGAACTTGTGTGAATTTTTGACATGGCGAAAGGGAGGCTAAAATGCTTACAGAGCTTGTTATTTCAAATGTTGCGGTTATTTCTCATGCCGAAATTATGCTCTATGACGGCTTTAACGTATTCACGGGCGAAACAGGCGCGGGCAAATCGCTTATAATAGATTCGATAAATATGCTTCTTGGTGAGAGAGGGCAGAAAGAGCTCATACGTTTCGGCGAGAAAAAAGCCGGAGCGGAGGCGCTTTTTACCGTTTCGGACGAAGTCAAAAAGCTTGCCGAGGAAATTATCGGTGAGTTTGAAGGAAACGAGATTGCAATAAGCCGCGAACTTTACGAGGACGGGAGAAACGTGTGCAGAATAAACGGCGCTCTTTCAACCGTTTCGGGTCTGAAGCAGATAGCACCGTTGCTTATTAATATACACGGTCAGCATGACGGGCAGAAGCTTCTCGACAGGAGCAGCCATATAGTATACATAGATTCTCTGGCAAAAAACCGCGAGCTTTTGGAGGAGTACAGAGAAGCTTTTGAAAAAAGGAAAAAACTTGCGTCGGAGCTTCAGGAACTTCGCGATTCCAAAAGCGAAAGTCTTAAAAAACTTGATCTTTTGAAATTCTGGGTTGAGGAAATAGACGCCGCGGATTTAAAGCCGGGCGAAGAGGAGGAACTTACGGCGCGCAGAGATATAATGCGCAACAGCGAAACGCTGCGCTCGGGAGCGGCGGAGGCATATTCCGCTCTTTACGGCGGCGAGAACACGGCATATGAACTTTTGAGCAGCGCTGCGGCGCGCCTTGGCGACTGTGTGCGCTTTGACAACGCGCTGGAGGGGATATCATCTGAGCTTTCCGAAGCGCTTTACGGGGTTGAGGACGCGGCGAGAGAACTTTCGTCTTACCTTGAAGGACTTGATTTTGACCCTGCGGAGCTTGCCGAAACGGAGGAAAGGCTTGACCTTATCCGTAAGCTTTTGACAAAATACGGAAGCACCGTGGAAGAGGTTTTAAAATATGCCGACGATGCGCGCGAAGAAATAGATAAAATAGAATTTTCAGATGTGCATGAGCAAAAGCTTGAAGAGGATATAAAAAAGGCGGACGAAAAAGTTTATAAGCTTGCAGGCAAAATTTCGGACAGGCGCAAGAAAGCGGCAGAAAAGCTTTGCGCAGGTGTTCTTAAAACGCTGAAAGAGCTCGATATGGGCAATGTGCGCTTTGAAGCGAAGTGTGAAAAAACGGAGCTTACGGCAACGGGGGCGGACAAAATAGAATTTCTTGTTGCAACAAGCTCATCGCAGCCTTTAAAACCGCTGCAAAATATTGCATCGGGCGGCGAAATGTCAAGAATATGCCTGGCTATAAAAACCGTGCTTTCGGATGCGGACAAGGTTCCGACGCTCATTTTCGACGAGATAGACACGGGTGTTTCGGGCAGGGCGGCGCAGAAAATCGGTGACAAAATGAAAAGCCTCGGAAAAGAGAAACAGGTTATTTCCATCACACATTTGCCGCAGATTGCAGCTGCCGCAAAGCACCATTATCTGATTGAAAAAAAGCTGAGAGGAAAGGATTTTGAAACAAACGTAAAGCTTCTCGGCAGAGACGGCAGAACGGAGGAAATCGCAAGAATTATAAGCGGAGACAGCATAACCGACAGTGCCCGTGCGGCGGCGGACGAAATGCTGAAAAGTGAGGAGCAATGAAAAATAACGGACTTATAAAAAGGTTTTATCCATATTTTAAAAAATATAAAAAGATTATGGCGGCAGATTTATTTTGCGCGGCGCTTACAACGCTTTGCGAAATTATCCTGCCGCTTATTGTGCGGAATATAACAAACACGGCAATAACAAATTTTGCGGCGCTCACGGCAGGCATTGTGCTGCGCGCAGGAGCCCTTTATCTGGCGCTGCGCGTTATAGATGCGTTTGCCAATTACTATATGTCGAACCGCGGTCATATTATGGGCGCGATGATAGAAACCGATATGCGCGCCGATATTTTTGACCATTTGCAGAAGATGTCGTTTTCGTATTTTTCAAACACAAAGGTCGGGCAGATTATGGCGCGGATTACGAGTGATCTTTTTGATGTAACCGAATTTGCGCATCATTGCCCGGAGGAATTTTTTATAGCCGCCATAAAGATTACGGCGTCTTTTGCCATACTGTGTTCCATGAATGTGTGGCTGACGGTTATAATGTTTGCGGCAATTCCGCTGATGCTGGTGGTTTCGGTGCACTATAACCGCCTTATGAAAAAAGCGTTCAAGATGTCAAGGCAGCAGATAGGCGAGATAAACGCGCAGGTTGAGGACAGCATTTTGGGTGTGCGCGTTGTGAAATCGTTTGCAAACGAGGACATCGAGAAAAAGAAGTTTGCCGAGGGAAACGGAAAGTTTCTTGATATAAAAAGGCTGTCTTATAAATATATGGCAGGGTTTAACACATCTGTCAGACTGTTTGACGGTCTTATGTATATAATAGTGGTGGTTGCCGGTGCACTTTTTATGATAAAGGGCAAAATAACGCCCGGAGACTACACGGCTTATCTGCTTTATGTTTCCACACTTATTGCGGCAATACGGCGCATTGTTGAATTTACCGAGCAGTTCCAGCGCGGCATGACGGGCATTGAACGCTTCTTTGAGATTATGGACGCGCCCGAGGACATACGCGACAGTGAAAATGCCGCGGAGCTTAAAAATGTTTCCGGGCATATTGAGTTTAAAAATGTTAAATTTACATATTCGGACGGCGGCGGAGAAATTCTCTCAGGAATAAGTCTTGACGTAAAGCCCGGAGAAAGCATTGCGATTGTGGGACCTTCCGGCGGCGGAAAGACAACTCTTGTAAATCTTATTCCGCGCTTTTACGATGTTACGAGCGGTGCGGTGCTTTTGGACGGCATGGATATCCGCGGCTATACGCAGAGTTCGTTGCGGCGGAATATCGGAATAGTTCAGCAGGACGTGTATCTGTTCTCGGGAACAATTTTCGAAAATATCGCTTACGGAAAACCCGGAGCGTCAAGAGACGAAGTAATTCGCGCGGCAAAGGACGCAGGGTGTGACGAGTTCATTTCAAAGCTTCACGAAGGATACGATACTTATGTCGGGGAGCGCGGCGTAAAACTTTCCGGCGGACAAAAGCAGAGAATAAGCATAGCGAGAGTTTTTCTCAAAAATCCGCCGATTCTTATACTGGATGAGGCAACAAGTGCGCTCGACAATGAAAGCGAGCTGCTTATAAAAGCGTCTTTGGCGCGGCTTGCAGAAGGCAGAACAACGTTTACGATAGCGCATAGGCTTACAACTACAAAAGAAGCGGACAAGATTTTGGTGCTTACCGAGTGCGGCATCGAAGAATCGGGTACGCATGAGGAGCTTATAAAGAAAAACGGAATATACAAAAAACTCTACAAACTGTATGAGGAATAATAAAAAATCACCTGCATAAAATTTATGTAGGTGATTTTTATATGAGGATAACTTTAAAAAAGCTTGCGGTTTTTCTTCTTGCCTCATTTGTTTTTTCGGCGCCGCTTATAAGTGTGCACGTAAATGCGGACGCGGTTCAAACATCGGCAAAAAGCGCTTTTTTGTGCGAGCGCGGCAGCGGCAGGGTGATATACTCAAAAAATGCCGATCAAAGAATGCCCATGGCAAGCACTACCAAAATTATGACGGCTTTGACGGCGCTTTCAGCGGCAGATCCCGACAGCGTTGCAACCGTTTCCAAAAATGCCGAGGGTACGGAGGGAAGCTCTATGTATCTTAGGGCGGGGGAAAAAGTTACGCTGCGCGAACTTTTGTACGGACTTATGCTGTCTTCGGGAAACGATGCGGCGGTTGCGGTAGCCGAACACGTTTCGGGGAGTACGGCGGCTTTTGCCGATCTTATGAACCGAAAGGCAGCGGAGCTTGGACTTACAAATACACATTTTGAAAATCCGAACGGGCTTGACTCCGCCGGGCATTACACAACAGCCGCAGAGCTTGCAAAAATCATGGACGCGGCTTTGTCAAACGAGCTGTTTCGGGAAATTACGTCCTGCAAGTCAAAAAAAACGGAGCGCGCGGTTTATACAAATCACAATAAGCTTCTTTCCATGTATGACGGCGTTTATTCGGGAAAAACCGGATTTACAAAAAAAGACGGCAGGTGCCTTGTGTCGGCATGCGAAAGAAATGGGTTTTCTCTTATTGCCGTGACGCTCTCCGATCCCGATGACTGGAACGACCATATGAAGATGTATGATGCGGCTTTTGCGGAGTACAAGTTTTATACCGCAGCCGAAAAAGACGGCGGGTGCGGAGAAGTGCGGACAGACGGCGCAGAAAAAGTTCCGCTTATATTCGGAAACGCCATGAGCATGTATGTCAGAGACGGAGAAGCGGAAAAACCCGAAATCAGATATAACCTGCCCGAAGTGATGCCGCTGCCCGTGCACAGAGGAGATGTTGTCGGAACGGCGGAGCTGTGGCTCGGAAATACGAAATATGCCGAGTGCAGCGTTCTGAGCGGAGCGGATTTAGAAAAAAGCGAACCGGGTTTTTTGGACATTTCCGCAAAAACCGTGAAAATGTGGCTTGAAGCATTCAGATAAATAATGCAAATAATGTCGCTTTTTATTTATTTTATATCGCAAAACACTTATTGACTTTTTTGAAACTACCGGTATAATATATATAGCAATCAGGTAATTTTAAAGGAGAAAAGGTATGTTTATAGGTTCTTTGCTTGACAAAATGTCGGGCGCAGATATAAAATACAGCTATACGAAGAGAGGTTTGGATGCACTTCTGTATCCGGATGTTCTCGGGGAACGCGATAATAAAGAGGCATACGGAGCGCGGAGAAGATTATACGTTTTACGGTCTCGAATGGAGAAATCCGAGCCCCGAAAAGAGAATTGAGAAAGTTATATTGCGCCGTAATTCAGACTCCGATATTGCTGTTTTACTGACGAATATGTACGCAGAAAATATATAAAATGCAAAAAAATACTGTTTTTTTTTAAAAAACTCTTGCATTTTACGCATTCTTATGCTAAAATATAACTTAGTCACTATGTAAAGCGGAGGTGAAATACAATGCCAAATATTCAGTCTGCAAAGAAAAGAGTTAAGGTTATAGAGAAAAAGACTCTCAGAAATCAGATGGTTAAGTCTGTTATAAAGACGGCTGTTAAGCGTTTTGAAGCGTCTGTTGCGCTTCGTGACGGCGCGGCTGCAAAGCAGAATTTTTCTTTTGCCGTAAAGAAGATAGACCAGGCGGTTGCAAAAGGTATCATAAAGAAGAATACAGCGTCGCGTAAAAAAGCACAGCTCGCAAGAAAGCTCAACTCTCTTGCCGCATAATGTTTTTATATTGAGAGAACATACAGATGTCTTAAAGGCATCTGTTTTTTTTGCATAAAATTCGCATATGAGGCAGAAACTTATAAGCGTGAGGTGAATTTATGATAATCGGAATGATTTTTGCAATTCTTTCCGGGGCGGCCATGAGCATACAGGGTGTGTTCAACACCGGGCTTTCCGAGAGAGTAGGTCTTTTTGAGTCGAACGCGTTTGTGCAGGGAACGGCATTTTTGCTGTCGCTTATAGTGAGCTTTATATTCGGAAGAGGAAATATCGGTGCCCTAAGCGAAACGCCGAAGCTTTTTTTAAGCGGAGGAGCAATAGGTGTGCTTATAACGGTGGGAGTTATGCTTGCGATTAAAAACCAGGGAACAACGCTCGCGGTGTCGGTTATACTGATAGCGCAGTTGCTCACGGCAGCGATAATAGACGCATTTGGGCTGTTCGGTGCGGAAAAAGTCGGATTTTCATTGAGCAAATACATCGCGCTTGCGCTTATGATAGGTGGAGTAATTCTCTTTAAAAAGTAAAGGAGGAAGAATAAATGGATTATCTTAAAGCTTTTGCCGTTGGGGGAGCAATATGTGTGATAGGGCAGATACTGATTGACAAAACAAAGCTTACTCCGGCAAGGATACTGGTTTCGTTTGTGTGCATAGGAGCGTTTTTGTCGCTTATAGGAGTTTATAAGCCGCTTGTGGAATTTGCCGGCGCCGGAGCCACGGTGCCGATTGTGGGGTTTGGACATTCGCTTGTGGAGGGAGTTAAAAAAGCTGTTGATAAAGACGGTATTCTCGGGATATTAAAAGGCGGACTTGCTGCCGTATCGGCAGGTGTTACAGCGGCGGTGTTTTTCGGCTTTCTTGCCGGAATCATATTTAAGCCGAAAGCAAAATAAATTACAAAATTCCCTTTGACTGCACGCTTTTTGAATATTCGGACGGGCGCATGCCCGTTTCTTTTTTGAAGCAGTTTGAGAAATAATGTATGGTTGAAAAGCCGCACATCGCCGCAATTTCGCTGAAAGTATACTTGTTCTCGCTTATAAGATGCTTGGCGGTATTTATGCGAAGTTCTGTGAGATAGTGTATAATCCCCGTTCCCGTTTTTTCGCGGAACAGCGCTTTTACAAAAGTTTTGCTGAAGCAGACGCGGCTCACAACATCGTCGAGAGTTATGGGTTCGGAAATGTTTTCGGCAAGATATGTTTTTATTGCCTCAACTATTTTTTCTTTGCCTTCCTCTGTACTTTTTTCCGATATGGGGTGAGGCTTTGCGAGATTTCCTTTGCGTATCAGCCCTATAAGAAGCTGTTCTATGTATAGGCGCACCATCTGTTCGCCGCCTGCAGGTGCGTCTTTTCTTTTGGTCATGCACGGCAGCTCCACAATATTTAAAGGCTCGGAAAAATATGCGCTTGCCTCGCGCACTATCAGCGCCAGCAGCCTTTTGTCCTCATCGTCAAAATGCAGAATCTTGTTTTTAAAATAGTCCATTGCCTTGCCCGATGCCGAAAAGCTTATAATGACCGAATTTGCAAATCCGCCGCTTGCCCATATATTGTGATACTCGTGCGGCTTGTGAAAAACGGCATCGCCCTGTTTTAATGTGTAGCCGCGGTTTTCGGCAACTATGCCGGCGGTGCCGCGGTCTATGTACGCGATTTCCCAGAAGTCGTGTTTTTCTCCGCCGAAAACATAATCCTTTACATATTCAAAATAGTGAACGGTGTAAAGCCTGTCCACTCTTAAAATGCTTTCTTTTTTTGCCGGAATATAATCCATTTCGCCCTCCGTGTCCTATTTTATAAAATCCAAGTCCTAATTTCCAAAGAAAAATAAAAGATTTTCTGATAATATAATAATATAATAATTTTCCTTAAAAATCAACACTTATTTAGGAGGATGCGGTAAAATGAATAATTTCAGGGTTTCCACACCAAGCAGGCTGTGCCTTTTCGGCGAACATCTTGATTATCTTTCGCTTGAGGTTATTGCGGTTGCGATAAATCTTCGTTTTTCGGCAGAAGTGAGAAAAAGAGATGATTCGCTTATAAAAATCAGGATCAGAGACAGCAAAATAGATACTCTCGGCGAAAAAAACGATGAGGGACTTTATGATGAATACGAAATAGATCTCTCAAAACCCATTGAGTATGAAAATAACAGAGACTATCTTAAAAGCTCTGTTAATGTGCTTCTTAAAAACGGATATAAGCTTTCGGGACTTGATATAAAAATGGACTCGGAAATTCCGATAGGCAAAGGAATGTGTTCTTCAAGCACAATGATAATCGTACTTATAAAAGCTCTTTTACAGAGCATTGATTCTCCCGATGCGGACGATCCGAAGAAAATCGCGTATCTCGGTTTTTGCGCCGAGGTTGCGGAGTTTAACGAGCCCGGCGGAATGATGGATCACTATACTTCGGCTCTCGGAGGACTTGTAAATCTCGGATTTTACACGGACGATACAACCGTTCGGACATTTGAGGCAAAGCTTCCCGGCAAATTTATTCTTTTTGATTCGTTGGATCAGAAAGACACAACGCGCGTTCTGGCAAATGCGAAAACTCCGGCGCTTGAGGCTATCAAAGAGCTGGAACCTTTCGGCATAACATGCGTGCAGGATTTTCTGGATGAAAAGAATATGCAGTACACAGCAAAGCTTGATGAGGAGCACCGCAGAGTTTTGGAAGCGGATATAGACAACTATAAAATTTTGCTCGAAGCGAAGAAAATGTTTGAAGAAAACAATATAGACAACAAAAAAATCGGAGAACTTATTTCGCGCCACCACGCAAATTTGAGAGACGGGCTTAAGATTTCAACCGATAAAATAGAACTTATTTTGGAAACCGCAAAGAAAAACGGGGCGTACGGCGGCAAGATAAACGGCTCCGGAGGAGGCGGCTGCTGCTATGTTTACGCCGATGATAAAGACTGCGGCAAAATAATAGAAGCCGTAAATGCGCTCGGTTTTCCGGCTCAGATTATGCAGCAGGACAGCGGGGTAAGGTTTGACGGAGAAATATAATTTTGAAAGGATTGATATAAATGAAAGCAATTGTACTTGCGGCGGGAAAGGGAACGAGACTTCATTCCGAAGAATTCAATCTTCCGAAGGTTCTGAGAGAAGCTTTGGGAAAGCCGCTTTTGGGATATGTTCTTTCAAACATATCGTTTGTTAATAAAAAAGACATATGCATAGTTATAGGCTATATGGGTGAAAAGGTTCGCGCATATGCCGGAGAAGACTATGCTTATGCCGTACAGAGCGAGCAGAAAGGCACGGGGCACGCCGTTATGATGGCTAAAGACGAGTTTGAAGGCTATGACGGAGATGTACTCATAGTTTACGGCGATATGCCGCTTTTTAAAGAGGAAACTTACAAGGCTATCTGCAAAAAACACAAAGAAAGCGGAGCGGCGCTCACGCTTCTTACGGCGGATATTAAAAATCCCCCGGCTTACGGCAGAATTATAAGAGACGAAAACGGCAGCGTCAAAGATATTGTGGAGGAAAAAGACTGCACCGATGAGCAAAAACGCATAACAGAGCTTAATGTCGGTGTATACGTGGCAGACGCAAAGCTTATGTTTGAAACGCTGAAAGGTCTTAAAAACAACAATGCGCAGGGTGAATATTACCTTACGGATTTGCCCAAAATGCTCATAGCGGAGGGCAGGAAAGTTGAAAGCTATACAACGTATGACGCGGAAGAAATTGTGGGTGTAAACACTCCGGAAGAGCTGGCTTTTTGCGAGAAAGTTCTGGCAGAAAGAAAGTAATCCGAAATCATAGAGAGAAAATCTCGGATACCGTGCTTTCCGCGGCGCGGCATTACATATTTTGCGGAAGAAAGGTTTGATAAACAATGATTAAATTCGGAACGGGCGGCTGGCGTGCAATAATCGGCGATGAGTTTACAAAAGCAAATGTTTGTACTTTATCGCAGGCTATATCCGATGAGATGAAAGAAAACGGCAGCGATAAAATAGTAATAGGCTTTGACAGAAGATTTTTGTCAGACATATCGGCAGCATGGGCGGCAGAAGTTTTTGCCGCAAATGGCATAAAAGTTCTTTTCATCAAAAAGGCAGCACCGACGCCGCTTGTTATGTTCGGAGTTAAAACACTCGGCACAAAATACGGCATGGCTGTAACGGCAAGCCATAACCCTGCCGAGTATAACGGCATTAAAGTATTTACCGAAGGCGGCAGAGATGCCGCTGCGGAGCGCACTGCGCTTTTTGAGGAGAGAATAGCAAAAGGCGTGGAGGTCAAATCCATGCCGTTTGACAAAGGTCTCCAAAGCGGAATAATAGAATATCTCGATATTTCAAACGAATATATAGACAGTATTATAAGCATGGTGGATATGGAGGCTATAAAAAAGGCTCATCTTAAAGTGCTTTTGGACCCGATGTTCGGTGTTTCGAGAACATCGCTGCAGACTATTCTTATGACGGCAAGATGCGATGTTGATATCATAAACGACCGCCACGACACGCTTTTCGGCGGCAAGCTTCCGTCGCCTTCCGCTGCAACGCTGCAGAGACTGCGCCAGCTTGTTACGGAGGAGGGTTATGACCTCGGTATAGCAACAGACGGTGACGCGGACAGAATAGGAATAATAGACGATAAAGGCAATTTCATTCATCCGAACCAGATAATGGCGCTGCTTTATTATTACTTCCTGAAGTACAAGGGCTGGAAGGGCGATATAGTAAGAAATATTGCCACAAGTCATCTGCTTGATAAAATTGCGGAATCCTTCGGACAGAAATGCTATGAAGTTCCGGTAGGATTTAAACACATAAGCTCAAAAATGGAGGAAACGGACGCGCTCATAGGCGGCGAAAGCTCGGGCGGTCTCACAATCCGCGGACATATAAAGGGCAAAGACGGCATTTTTGCGTCAACGCTGCTTGTGGAGCTTATTTCAAAAACCGGCAAAAAGCTTTCGGAACTGCTTGACGAAATATATTCGATTTACGGTAAATGCGAAATGTGCGAGACCGACTTTAAGTTTTCGGCAGAGAAAAAAGAAGAACTCAAAAAGCTTCTCTTTGAAGAAAAGAAAATTCCCGAATACGAATATGAGATTGACCGCGTAAGTTATATGGACGGACTTAAGATTTACTTTAAAAACGGCGGCTGGATTATTGCAAGATTCTCCGGCACGGAACCGCTTATCAGAATTTTCTGCGAGATGGAAGATATGGAAACGGCGAAGAAATGCTGCGATAAAATGCGCGAATTTTTAGGTCTTTGATTTTTGTGAATAATTACCCCGTTTTTAAAATATAATGTTATATATAATGAAAGGTGCGGGTGATTTGTGTGAAACAGAAAAAACATACCCCCAAGCTTCCCGATTATCTTGCGGACAAACGCGGAAACGAAACGGAATTTATAAGCGAAAAAGAAAAGCTTGATAAAATCCGCGACGGCGAAATAGTCAGCGAAGATGAAGATTTTTTTGAAAAAAATTAAAAAAGGGGTTGACAAACTTTTAAATCGGTGCTATAATCGTAAACAAAGTTACAGCAAAGGCGCTGTGCAGAGGTTTTCTGCGCAGCGCCTGTTTTTTTCAAGGAGGATGAGATAAAATGAGTAAAATACCCGAATTGTTCGGCACGATGGTGTTTAACGACAAAACTATGAAAGAGAGACTGCCGAAGGAAACATACAAGGCACTCAGAAAAACAATAAAAGAGGGCAAAAGGCTTGACCCGTCGGTTACAAATATTGTTGCAAGCGTTATGAAGGACTGGGCGGTTGAAAACGGCGCAACGCATTTTACGCACTGGTTCCAGCCCATGACGGGCATAACAGCCGAGAAACACGACAGTTTTCTTTCTCCGGACGGCGAGGGTTCGGTTATAATGGAATTTACGGGTAAAGACCTTGTAAAGGGCGAGCCTGACGCGTCATCGTTCCCGTCCGGCGGACTGAGAGCAACTTTTGAGGCAAGAGGCTACACGGCGTGGGACCCCACATCGTATGCGTTTATTAAAGGCAATACACTTTGTATTCCTACAGCGTTTTGTTCATACAGCGGCGAAGCGCTCGATAAAAAAACTCCGCTTTTAAAATCAATGGAGGTTATAAACAAGCAGGCTCTCCGTATTTTAAGACTTTTCGGAAACACAACCGCAACAAGAGTTGATTCAACTGTCGGAGCGGAGCAGGAGTATTTCCTCATTGACAAAGACATGTACGACAAAAGACGCGACCTGGTATATTGCGGCAGAACGCTTTTCGGTGCGCGTTCACCAAAGGATCAGCAGAAAGACGATCATTATTTCGGCACATTAAAGCCGCGTGTTCAGGCTTTCATGGCAGACCTTGATGAGGAGCTCTGGAAACTCGGCGTTTATGCAAAAACGGAGCATAACGAGGTTGCCCCCGCTCAGCACGAGCTGGCTCCCATATTTACCTCCACAAACATTGCAACGGATCAGAATCAGCTGACAATGGAGTATTTAAAAACCGTTGCAAACCGTCACGGAATGGCTTGTCTGCTTCACGAAAAGCCGTTTGCGATGATAAACGGAAGCGGTAAGCACAACAACTGGTCGCTTTCAACAAACACCGGCGAAAACCTTTTGAATCCCGGCAAAACGCCCGAAGAAAACGCGCAGTTTTTGCTGTTCCTGACGGCTGTTATAGTGGCTGTTGACAAGCATCAGGATCTTTTGAGAATATCTGTTGCAAGCGCCGGAAACGACCACAGACTCGGAGCTTCCGAAGCGCCTCCGGCAATTATTTCAATGTTCCTCGGAGAAGAGCTTACGGATATACTTATGGCGCTTGAGCATAACGAAATATACGTAAGAGAAGACGCAAGCGAGCTTAAAATAGGCGCAAAGGTTCTTCCCACATTCTTCAGAGATACTACAGACCGTAACCGTACATCCCCGTTTGCGTTTACGGGCAACAAGTTTGAGTTCCGTATGCTCGGTTCCACATTCTCGCTGGCATGCCCGAATATCATGCTTAACACTATTGTTGCTGAAACGCTTGATGATTTTGCAACAAAGCTTGAAAATGCAAAAGACTTTGACGCAGAGCTTAATTCTATATTAAAAACATCGTTAAAAGAGCATGAGAGAATTATATTCAACGGAAACAACTATTCCGATGAATGGGTAGAAGAAGCCGAGAAACGCGGTCTTTTGAACCTTAAGACAACAGCTGACGCATTGCCTTATTACATAAGCAAAAAGAATATAGATCTTTTCACAAAATACGGTATTTATACTGAATCCGAGGTTCACTCAAGATATGAAATTGTGCTTGAGGAATATTCAAAAACAATCAATATTGAAGCTATGACAATGAGCGAAATGGTGAAAAAAGATATCATTCCGGCAATCATGGCATATGTTTCGGAACTTTCGGAAACTGCCGCAAACAAGAAGGCGATTTCACCCGATCTTGCGTCAGACTTTGAGGTCTCCATGATTCAGCGCCTGTCGCTCATGACAAAGGTTCTTTATGACAAGGTTGCAGCTTTGGACGAAGCACTTATTGCCGTTCGCGAAATAGAAGATATTGCCGAGAATGCAAAGAGCTATAAAAACGATATTCTGCCCATTATGCAGGAAATCCGTGCAACGGCAGACGAAGCGGAGCTTATTGTTGCCAAGAAGTACTGGCCGTTCCCGACATACGGAGACTTGCTTTTCAGCGTTCAATAAAAAGCCCCTGAAATATTTGTACTATAAAAAATGATGGCGGAGCAAAACAATTTTGTTTTGCTCCGCCCTTTTTGAGGATTTAGAAAATTATTGCTTTATGCGGTCTATGCTTTTTTAAAGACTCTTTGTTTTACCTCGGCAGCCGTGCGTTTAAAAATGATATTGCATATGTAAGCGCAATGTCATAAACCGCAAAAGCAGCTGCGCCGAAAAGCAGCAGATAAAGCACGGCAAAAAAATTCGGGTGTACAAAAATAATTGTAAACGCTGCGGCGATTACGTAGCAAATTGCTTTTTCCGTAAGCTCGCGCGGAAGATTGCAGCGGCTTTCTATTATGCCTTTCAAGACAGAGTAAATTCCGAGAAGCGCGTAAAATGCCGCTCCGAGTTTATCGGGCAGAAGAATAAATATAAGAAGAACCGCGGCAGCAAGAGCAATCCATGCCGTTTTTCTGTCAAACCTTATTGCAATAAGAGGGAAAACCGCGCTCGATACGGCGGCAAAAAACACTTTGTTAAGCGTGAATACCGCCGTCAGTCCCATAAGCATTACGCTTATCGCGATTGAAACACCGCAGAATGCGGTTTTCTGAGAAATATTGTTTTTCATAATAATCTCCGTTCCGCCGCGCCGGGTCGGCATAAATCAATAAGATGCTGTACGATTATATCAGCAGCACGGGATAAGGTCGCCGCCCATACATTCGCAGCAGCAGTCGGCGCACATGAGAGACGAGCAGCAGTCGCATGTTGAACAGCCTGAATTGCCGCTCCCGTACGAAACGTCTCTGTAGCCGCCTGTGCGTGTGTTTATATTGTTTCTGGCGAATCTGTATTCAAGATTTGAAGGGTCGCGCGCGATGGCTTTGTCAAAATAGCGCACGGCAGCGTCATGGTAACCGCGGCGAAGGCTTATAAGCCCCATAAGATAGCTGTATTCGGCGCTTGATTTATCTTTGGTATTAAGCAGATTTTCAGCGTCGTCAAGCCTGCCGGCGGAAATTAAGTTTCGCACGTCTATATATTTTGTGCCGCCGGAGTATGAACCGGAGTAGGCATTTCCGCCCGAATATCCGCTGCCGTATGTGTGGTAGCCGGAGGTTGAAGACGAATTTTGCGTTGATTTGCCGGACGTGAGCATTTCGTATGCCTTGTTTATTTCTTTGAGTTTTTCCTCTGCAAGATCTTTAAGAGGATTGTTTACGTATTTGTCGGGGTGATATTTTTTTACAAGCTCATAATAAGCTTTTTTTATTGTTTCCGCGTCCGCGCCTTCGGGAACGCCGAGAACTTTATAAGGATTCATTTGTGTCTTTTCCTTTCAAAACAGAGTCTTGCCTAAAAAGCAGTCCTTTATATAATATATTGTCCAAAACTGCGCGTCCGCGCTTTATGTCCAAAAGCTCATATGCGGCGGCTGCGCTTTGAAGCGTTAAGGTGAGCGATGTTTCAAGAGATGCGGCAGCGTCCGCAAGAGAAGAAAAACGCGATTTGTACGGATTGTAGCGTTTGCGCTCTATGTCTTCCTTAAGATCATTTACGGCATCGATAAGATAAATCCATCTGCCGGTGTAGTAGCCGAGCCAGTATAGCTGGCGGCGGTTTTCCTCCCCGACAAAATCCGGGGTCATGCAGCAGGCAAGAATTTTTGCAAACGTGTCTGCGGCTTTGTCGGCATCTTGGCAGTTTTCACTTTCAAGCTTTGAAAGACAGGAAAGATTTTGCCTGATAACTTCGTAAAGCTTCGGCAGTCTTTTTCTTGCGCGCCTTGCGGCACGGTGCATCCAAAGCATCGCAAAAAGCGCTTTCGGACTTTTGTCGTCACGAAAATCATCTTCAAACTTAAGGTATGTCAGCATGGCGCCGACGCACGCTGCATAGTCAACGGCGCGGTTGTCACAGACAATTGCCCTTTTGTTTGCCGGATGAGCCGCACAGCGTTTTGAAATAATTTTGTATTCTTCATCATCGCACGCGGAGAGAACAAGAGCCAGAAAAGTTATGTCATAGCTTAATGCAAAGCGCGAAAAAAACGAAAGATTCTTTCCGCACGATTCGCACACGCCGCAGTATACGGCGCGGTACATATTATAATCGCGTATTTTCAAATCGTCTTTATATATGTTTACGTATCCGAACAAGTAAATCCCTCCGTACACAGCTATATTATACACGCCTTTATCGGCAAATACAAGTAAATAATTTGTGAACTTGACAATATAAGCTTTGATGTGATAAAATGAAGCTGTGCTGAGCATAATATTTTAATACGGAGGTATGATATGAAACAGAAAAATAAGTATTCGGGTACAAAAACAGAAAAAAATCTTGAGGCGGCATTTGCGGGAGAATCGCAGGCGAGAAACAAATACACTTTTTTTGCGAGCGTTGCGAAGAAACAGGGATTTGAGCAGATTGCGGCTCTGTTTCTGAAAACCGCCGACAATGAGAAGGAGCACGCGAAGATGTGGTTTAAAGAGCTGTCCGCCATAGGCGATACCGCGGAAAATCTGCTCTCTGCCGCAGAAGGCGAAAACTATGAATGGACCGATATGTACGACGGCTTTGCAAAAACCGCGGAGGAGGAAGGCTTTACGGAGCTTGCGGAAAAATTCCGCCTGGTTGCGGCAATCGAGAAAACGCATGAGGAGCGTTACCGCGCGCTGCTTTCAAACGTTGAGAATGCAAAGGTGTTTGAAAAAAGCGAGGTTAAGGTTTGGGAATGCCGCAATTGCGGGCATATTGTTGTCGGCATAAAAGCTCCCGAGGTTTGTCCCGTGTGCGCTCATCCGCAGAGCTATTTTGAAATCCACGCGGAGAATTATTGATAAACATGTTAAAATGGGCTGTGGCTAAAAAGTCAACCGACTTTTTAAACAGCCCATTTTCCTGCGTTCCGAAACTTTTTTAACTTCCCGTTACGTTTATCTTATGAAGCTTGTTTTGTATGTCCGTTCGGGTTTTGGCGGCTCAATGCCGTTTTCCTTTCCGAACTCCATGCATTTTAAGATATATGCCATGTTGCGGCCGAGATTGCGCATGGTCTGCAAGCCTTCTTCGTCTTTGAGAGCTTCACCCGGCGCGCCGCCGTGGATATTGTTCCAGTATGTAGAGCCTATGCAGAACATATTCGATATTCCGAAATACTTGTTCAGAGCATCGAACGAAGCGGTTGTTCCGCCGCGCCTTGCGCAAGCCACCGAAGCTGCCGGCTTGAACGCAAATGCCGCCGATGAGCTGTAAAAGGCTCTGTCGAGAAAGGATAATATTCTTCCGCTCGGGTGTGCGTAGTACACCGGCGTGCCGAATATAAATCCGTCAGCCGCGCGGGCTTTTTTAATAAATTCGTTTACGGCATCGTCGTCAAAGCGGCAGCCGTTTTCCGTGCAGCCGCCGCAGCCGATACAGTCGCGAACGGGGTCGCCCGCGCTCATTATTTCATAGTCGATTCCGTATTCGTTTAACGCTTTTCCGATTTCCGAAAGTGCGGAAAACGTGTTCCCGTTTTTGCGCATGCTTCCGTTTAACATTAATACCTTCACATCAGACACTCCTTTAATATTTGTTCCGTAAATTATATTAAAAATAATATGCCGTTATTTCTTTTTTTGCCGCCGGCAGAGTAATTATATCTTATATGCGGATGAAAGTCAATGAGTTAAAGCGATTTTCCGTAGGGAGACAGATTTAATGTGGAATCGGAAAATTTACCGAATTGCCTGGGCGACATGCCGGTGATTTTTTTGAAGGTATAGCAAAAATAGCTGTTGCTTGAAAAGCCAAGCCTTTCGGCAAGCTCGTGCGTTGAAAAATTATCCATGCTCACAAGCTTTACGGCGGCGGAAATTCTCAGTCTGTTTATATATTCCACGGGCGTTTCGCCGATTATTTCCTTAAACGAATGACTGAAATACGACTTGCTCATATATGCGATTTTTGCCAGCTTATCAATGGAGAGCTTTTCGGCATAGTGCGTTTCTATATACGAAATCACGTTTACTATCGACGCACGCTTCTCGCCGTAATCCCTGACGTGCGACAATGCGGATTGAATTTGCAGAAGCTCCGACAAAAGAGCGCTCAAAACAGAGTGAAGCATTTGGTTGTGATAGAGCGCGTCGGGAGGGTCTGCCGCCGCTTTCCGGCACAGGCTGAGACAGAATATGCCGGAGTTATCCGTAAGCTCAATCCGGCGCACAGGGACGGTGAAAAGAGAGAGCACGTCCGGGGTGAGCTGCTCGGGAATATCTCTTTGCTTGAAGGAAATCCTTATGGCGTGCCCGGCTTTTTCGGGAAATGGGGGCTGCTCGCCGGGGCAGAGAGGCAGAAAAATCACCTTGTCTTTATCGGTATTGCTTATGCATAAAATTGCATATTCGTCTTTTGACAGAGGACGAAAGCCGATTGCTTCGCTTGCATAAATCATTTTTTGTTCCTCATTTCATTGCGCGGCGTTTTCTGTATTCGCCGGGCGTAAGATCCGTATGCGTCTTGAAAATACAGCAGAAGTAGCTGGTGTTTGAAAATCCGACAGCCTCGGATATTTCGCTTGTTTTCGCATTTGTTGTCAGAAGAAGCTTGCACGCCGCCGTTATCCGCACGCGGTTTAAATATTCCACCGCCGTCATGCCCGTTATTTCGCGGAAGCTTCTTGAAAAGTAAGAGCGGCTCATGCATGCCACGCGCGACAGCTCGTCCACGGTTATGAGGGAGGCGTAGTTTGAGTCGATATATTCGGTTGCCTTTGCGATTGCGCCGTGAAAAGACGCTTTGCGCGTTCTGGCGCCGCTGCCGTGAATAAACCGCGACATTTCTATAAGAAGCACGTTAAAAAGCATTTGCATTGTAAAATCGGAGGATTTTCCCACCGACACAAACTCCGCAAACATTCTGTCAAGCATAAGCTCAAGCTCAGCGGTGCGCTCCGGCGGATAGGAAAAGAGAACTATTTTGTCAAAGCACAGACCAACGTCCTCCTTAAGATGCGGCGGAATATCGCTGTCGTCAAAGCGTATAATAAAGCATTCGGAAACCATTCCGCGCATAAGGTGATATGTCCCCGGACGGATGCATACAAAATCGCCCGCGGAAAAACGAAATTCATTGCCGTTATCCGAGGTATATGTTCTCGAACCGCTTTTAAGATAGTAAAGCTCATAAAAAGGGTGAGCATGTGTACCGGGCATGTATTTGTAAATACGTTTGCTGTAGTTTTTTTTCTGAACCCATATTGCCATGGCGAAAACTCCCTCCCGTCCGCGGTGAAGCCGTATATAAAAATTATGTAAAAATAATAGTATAATATTAATATGACAGCAATATGTTTTGAGGCCTGATGCGGCAATTTGTCAAAAAACCGCATTTATCTTGTGTTTATATTATAATATATTATAAAAACCGAGTCAATAAGCAGCCGAAAAAAAGCATTATTTTTATATTTTTATAAAATAATAAAACAAATAAGCACAATTTTGTAACGGAAAATACTTAAAAACAAAAATGATAAATAAAAAAGAGGGGCTATGGCTAAAGTCAACCGACTTTAGCTATAGCCCCTTCGTATCTTTTCTTGTGTTTCGAAGTTTTTAAGGCTGCCGAAGACGTCATTCGGCGTTATACACCGCCATTATTTTTGCGTCGTCTATTTTAAATGCCGCATACGAGGCGTTAAAATGCTGCCACTTGAGAGCGTTGGTATATATCATGGTTTTGTCTGCTTTGTCTGTTGAGATGTGATAAACGTAACTGCCGTTTATATAGACATCCGTTTCGGCGCTTGTGTTCCCCGTATATGTTATAACGGCGGAAAGCGTTACCCACTCGTTGCAGGGCAAATTCTCGGCTATGGTTTCAATCGGGCCGTTTGTCCTGTGCTGAAGGTTATAGCATCCGTCCGCGGCACCGGCGGTGCTCCATATAAACTGAGCCGCTTTCCCGCCGTAGTATGAGTAAATCTCATCTTTGTTGCCGCCCTCTGTCGGGGTGAGAGCCATTTTGTGCTCGAGAACAATTTGTTTTGTAATACTTGCCGGATTTGTGTTGCTTCCGCAGAAAGCAGTTCTGGCTTTCCATAAAATAGGCTTTGAAACCTCCGTTTTCTTTTCAAACTGCAGATAATCGTTTCCCGACTCATCTTTTTCAACAGACCATACAACGTTTGTGTTTTCGGTTCTGTAGCTTGTGGTGGTGTCGTCGTTCCAGCCGCCCACCTTCCAGAAGGGCTTTCCGCTGTTCCATGTTCCGCCGCCCGCAACATATATGTTTTGGGCGATGCCGCCAAAGCCCGAGGAATAATTTTCGGAGTCGGTTATGAAAGCGCCCGTAAAGTCTTCCTGCCAGACAAGCTGAGAATTGGGATTATTGCCGAGGGAGCTGTACTTCTGCTTGTCCGACACGTTTACGGTGTAATCGGCAATTTTGCCCTGTGCCGATTTAACAGAGACCGTAAAAGAGCCTTCCTTGTTTTCGAAGTTTTTCTTTTCGGGAACCTCGGAGACGATTTCCGCCCCGTCGGCCGCCTGAACGGAAATTTTCAGCGGACCCGAGCCGAGAGACGCGTCAAATTCGGAATTGTCGTCTGTGCTGGCGTTGTGAAATTGTCTGAAATTAGTCGTGTTCGGCTTCGGCGTTTCATAATCGAGCTTTTCCGCCAGAATCACGTCGACATTATGCGTGAACGGATTTATATAACCGCTGAAGTTATATGTTTTCCATTTTCCGCACGATAAGGTAACGGATTTTAAGCTGTTGTCGCGGCTGACGCTGTTTAATACCTCTGCGTTTGAGAGAGGCGTCACGGAATCGAGCAAATCGCTCCACAAAAGCGCCTTGACCGTGCCGTTTGCCACTGCGTCGACAGGGTCGCCGTAATAAAGCGTTTTGCCGCTTTCGGGCGTAATTTTTTTGCAGTTGATGCTTAAAAGCCGATCCCCGCCCTCGGAATAAGACACCGTGAGAAGAGAGAAGCTGCCGGCAGAGCCGTCCTCAAGATTTACGACCGTATTTATTTTTCCTTCTTCAATTAAATATACAGGTTTCCCGCCTTTTGCAAAATCCACCGATTTAACAGCAATATCGCCGGCAGAAACGGCCGAGAATGCTGTAATTGTTCCTGCTGCGGCAATTGCCGCGGCAAATAGTTTGAACATTTTTTTATTCATAATCAGACATCCTTTCAAATACTTATTTGTTTTCCAAATCATCTGCCGAGGTAATCTTTATGTTGTCAATGAAAAGAGAACCCGATCCGTCAAGAAAACCGAAAAAGCCGAGTCTGTCAACGGAGGTTCCGGGAAGCGCCTCGGGATTTCCGCCGTTATAGTATTCGTTTGTTTCCTTGCAAAGCTCGTCATTTATATAATATTTAACCTTTGTATTTTCGATTCCGTCCGGTGTGTACACGATTTTAAAGCGATACCACTCGTCCTTTTCAAGCCCGGATTTTATTGTGCTGCCAAAACCCTTTCCGGAGGTTCTGCAATTGAGGTTAAAGGTGCTGCCGACGGGCTCGATAACCCAGCCGACAGCCGGCGTTGAGCCGACGGTTCCGTAAAACAAGGGATTTGAAGAATCCTGTTCCACGAGAAAATCAAACTCCACCGCGATGGTTTTCTTTTTCGCCGCTTTAAAGGTGTGCACGGCTTTTGCGGAAGTTCCCGCTTCGGTTGAGTAACAAAGAGCCTTGTTTTTCATGTTGGAGGGGTCTTTTTCAACCGAAAGCAGTGCACCGTCATCCAAAACCCACTCGGAGCCGCTCGGCGTCGCGCCGATTTTGAAATTTTCGAAATCCTGCTCGTATACGAGGGGATTGTAGGGGATTTTTACGGGCTTTGTCTGCTTTGAAATCAAATCCCAGAAATAATCCTTTTCCATGTCCCAAAACGGGGGAAACGAATATACTCCGAGACATTTGTATGTTGAGTTTCTCATCGCCTGCGTGGCTATTGTGGTAGCATTAACATCGCCTTCGGCAAGACCGAGGGAAACGGGAGCACCCTGTGAAGTGGGGGAGCTTAATTTAATTCCGTAGGAATAGCCGCCGTCCGCGCGTTTGAATTTTTTTGTATTGGCTATGGTAATATCAATCATTTTGACCATTGAAGCTTCAATTTCACGTTTCAGCTCGGGGTCAAAGTTTGTGTAGCTTGCCCTTCCGGCAGAAATAACAACAAGCGGATTCCAGACGTCTGTTATAACAGCAGGTTCACCTTCATTTTCAACAACCCATATAACGCTTTTTATCATTTTGTCTATATAAGGATAAGGCTCTGTGGAAGCAGAGAAAAAGCCCGAAACCTTCATTGCGGCGTTAACCGCCTCATAATTTAAACCCGTGCCCCAAAGACCTGTTTCCGTGTTTTGTATAGATTTTATATATTCACGCATCGCGTTGCCGTATCCAAGCTTGTTTGCCGTGGAATAAGAAGCGATCGCCTGGTTTGCCGACCAATAGGGCTTTGTCTCCCACGGCAGCTCGCGGAGCCATTTCATGCATGTTTCTTCACTTTGCAGATAGTCGGGAAGAGTCGATGCGGAATCTGCCGCCTTTTTCTTTTCGGCGTTAACGCGGTCAGCCGGGTACAGATATTTTGCTTCGCCGCCGAGCTTCCATATCTTCTCCTGTGCCTGTCCCAGGTTTCTTTCGCGTTTGGAGTTGCCGACATTCTTGCCAAAGCCGATGTCATAGAAATATCCGTCGCCCTCGTCCTGTCTGCTCTGCAGAAATTCAAGGATTTTGATGCGGATTTCATCGGGGATTACGCTGCTGTCCAAAACGCCGTTTCTCAAAATGCCGCTTCCGTTTAAAATGTCGATTGACTGAGTGGTGCTTTCAATATCGGGGAAAAAGCCTTCGTTGTCGCGCGCGCTGCGGCTGTAATAGAAACCGCCGATTTCGGGGTCGTACAGTGAAGCAAGCCAGGCGAGCGTGTCTTTTTCGTACATCTCGTCATAGCGCTTTACGGCGTTTAAAAGCTCCTCCGACATGGACCATACTCTGGCGCTGCGGCGCGTGGCGTCCCAGTCCACGGTGAGTCCGAGGCTTTCGCTTATAAACCGAAGGGGGACAAGCGTTCTGCTCTCGGATATTACGGCGGGAACGTCAAGGCTTACGTCTGCGCCGTTAACCTTTGCGGTTAAAGCTCCTATCACAAGCTCTATCTTTGTGCCGTCCTTTTCCGCCGAAACCTTTTTAGCGTCCGGCTCCCATGAGATTGCGGCCCCGAGCTTTTCAAATATAACGCGCATCGGAACCATGGTTCTCCCGTCGATGATTGCGGGCGGCACATCGGTTTCCAAAACCACGCCGTCCACCCTTACTTCGATGTCGGATTCTGCCGCCCGTGCCGAGAGAATTGCCGCGTTTGGCAATATCAGCAGCACGGACAAAAGAACTGCAAGTGCGTTTGTTTTCATAAAGCTACCTCCGTTTTAAATATTATATAAATTTTGTGCGAAGTGATTTTTGCGTTATGCTTATATAAAAGTTCACAAAAATTGCAAACTTTTTTTAGATACATGTACAAACATCACAACAATCATTATATTCATTATAATATTTGTGTAATGGATAGTCAATAAGAGCAGCAGCGCATAGCACGATTTTGATATTAAGGCGAAAAAAGAAACGAATAAAAGCATTTTTTTCTTAAAAAAACAGAATTTTCGTTCGTATAAAATGTGAAGTACAAAGAAAATACCCCAAGGAATACCTTTTGGTAAACCTTGGGGCAGGGGTGAAAGCAAAAAACGATTAATTGCCCGGGACTAAAAACAAACAGTTTCTCCGCCGGGGATTTTTACAATATCCTCATCCTGCCGCACCCATACGTCGAGCGCGGACGGATTTGTGACGATTTTGTTGTCGGCGGATATGCGAAGGCTGCGCTGTGCCGTGACATAATCGTATATTTCGATATTTGAAGCATACCATATGTCATCTCTGCCGCCGAGCTTGGCGCATACGCCCTCGATAAGCTCCCAATTGTTATCAAGGTTAAACTCGTATGAGTGCCCCCAGATATAGAAAAGCATTCCTCTGTTATAAGTGTTGGCGAGAAACGTGTCGCAAAGCTCCGGCGCTTCGCTGTGATGACATGTGGGATGCCAGAGCAGGAAGTTTTCCGGCAGGTCAAAGCGTTTTGTGCTTTTAACCGTCCGGCTGTACAGGATGCCGCACGCCTTAAGATATGAGCATATCTCTTCGCTTGCGTAACCGTTTGCGTAGCTCATACCCATAACGGGCTTGCGTGTGAGAGCCTCAAGCGCCTTTCTGTCCTCAAAAATATCCCAAATCACGTTCTGAGGTGGAAGCTTTGTAAGCGATTCATGCTTTACGCCGTGCACGGCAACCTCATGGTTTTTGTAAACCCCGGAGATTTCGGGCATCGGAATTCTGGTTTCGCCGGCAAGACCGGAGTTTATATGAAAGGTGCCTTTAAAGCCGTATTTGTCAAAAATCTCAATAAGCTTTTTGTCGTAAATCACACCGTCGTCATAGCTCATTGTAACGCATTTGTTTTTTCCGTCTTTCCATACATCGAATTTAATCATATTCAGTTCTCCCAGTTTTTCTTGGCAAAGTTCCATGCGTCGGCACACATTTCGTCAATGCCGTATTTTGCTTTCCAGTGAAGCTCTTTTGCCGCTTTTGTCGGGTCTGCATAGCACTCGGCAATGTCTCCGGGGCGTCTGTCTGTTATTTTGTAATTGACCTTTTTGCCGCTTGCCTTCTCAAACGCCTTCACAACCTGCAAAACGCTGTAGCCGTTGCCCGTGCCGAGATTATACGTATATACTCCGCTGCCCTTTTCAAGCTTTTCGACAGCCTTTAAGTGACCGAGGCTTAAGTCAACAACATGGATATAGTCTCTTACGCCGGTGCCGTCCACGGTGTCGTAATCGTTGCCGAAAACGCTGAGACACGGCAGCTTGCCGCAGGCAACCTTTGCGACATAGGGGAGAAGGTTATTGGGAATGCCGTTCGGGTCCTCGCCGATAAGTCCGCTTTTGTGTGCGCCGATGGGATTGAAGTAACGCAGCAAAACAATGCCCCACTCGTTGTCCGACACATAGATATCTCTTAAAATTCTTTCGATCATAAGTTTTGTTGTGCCGTAAGGATTGGTGGTGTGAAGCGGAAAATCCTCCGTAATCGGGACGGAGGCAGGGTCGCCGTAAACCGTTGCCGAGGAGCTGAAAACAATGTTTTTGCAGCCGTGAGCCGCCATTTCTTCGCAGAGAACAAGTGTGCTTAAAAGATTGTTGTGATAGTATTTCATCGGGATTGCAACCGATTCTCCGACAGCTTTAAGACCTGCAAAGTGGATAACGCATGAAATCTCGTTTTCGTCGAATATTTTCTTTACGCTGTCTTTGCAGCAGAGATCGGCTTCGTAAAATTTAAAATCTTTTCCCGTTATTTCGCGTATTTTATCGAGAGCCTCCGGCTTGGAATTTGCAAAATTGTCAACAACAACAATTTCTCTGCCGGCGTTCAAAAGCTCAACGCAGGTGTGAGAGCCTATATAACCGGCTCCGCCAGTAACCAATATTTTCATAGCAATCAGTCCTTTCGCTTTTTATTATACTGCAACTTAAAATCTTTGTCAACATCTATGAAAAATATTAGTAAAAAGGTTTACACGTTCACATTTTTGCGAACGTGTAAACCTTTTTTGTTTTATGCTCTGTGGTCAAGACTGAATCTGTCTCTTATACACATCTCCGAGCCCA
>ENA-OUQH01000099-OUQH01000099.1-human-gut-metagenome-genome-assembly--contig:-NODE-99-length-72528-cov-8.718309_pt1 | contig 72528 bp, 64 predicted proteins | sample MGYA00237948_ERZ548828 | MGnify/ENA primary metagenome ERZ548828 (study PRJEB26490, sample SAMN05194711) | human gut metagenome | biome: terrestrial biome; feature: human-associated habitat; material...
CTTCGCCCTCTTCGCCTGGCTGCCTACAGCTGCTTGCTGGCGAAGAAGGCGCTCGTTCTCGCGCCTGAGCCTTTTCAGGTCCTCGGCCATCTGGAAGGGGTTGTCCGCCGGGGCCGCGCCCGCTGCGTCCGCCTTCCTGACCCACGCCGACACACTGCCCGCATCGACGCCGAGCTCACGCCCGATCTGGGCATAGGTGGCGCCCTCCGTCGACCTGTACAGCTCGACCGCGTGCCTCTTGAACTCTGGGGTGTACTTGGGCGATGGCATGCTCATATCCGCCTCCGTTTCCTCCGTTGCCGACATCATGCCGAAACGGAAATCGATGTGTCAACGGATTCGGGGCAGATTCACTTCAGCAGCCTGAGGGCGATGCCGTAGAGCTCCTGGCCGCATGGGAGCTTCGGCCGGCTCGTGGTGCACCTTTTGACCTGGCAGAACGCGTGGAATGTGCACCTCTGCAGCCTTGTGCGGGGCCATACGGCCCTGGCCGCCTTTGCGAAGCCGGCGCCGCCGTCGGTGACTGCCATGGCGGGCGCGGGGACGCGCGCCATCAGCGCCGCCCAGGCCGCGGAGCACTCGCTGCGGGCCAGCTGCCAGGCAAGCACGTGCTCGGGGCTCCTCGCCACCAGCACCACCGCCCGCCGCCCCAGCCAGATGCCGTCGAGGTGCACGACGTCGCAGACCTCGCCCGTGGCCCGGGCTATGGGCCATATCCCCCAGAACTCCGAGGTCATGCGCTTGAACGTCGCCCTCGAGCGGCCCATGTCGGCCTGCGTGCGCCGCGACAGCAGCCAGCCCAGGAACATGTCGAGCCTCTTGGCGGAGTTGTCGATCCTGCGCACCGACGACGAGCCGCAGCCCGGGCAGCGCCACCTCCTGCGCCCGGCGCCGGTCTTCCCGTTGCTGCTCATGGCCTTACCGCAAAGTGGACACCTCGGCCTATCCATGGATGGCTCCCGTCACTAGGCAACTTTTCTCAAGAAAAGCGTCCGCTGACCAGGCATGTCAAGAGGAATACCTACACACTTTCTGAGCCACCGGGAAGTTGATGCGAATCAACTTGAAAAGGTTGTTTTCGATATCTGACGTGGGGATACGCTCGGAAATTTACACACTTTTTGAGCCATAACCCAAAAAAGGGCAAACAGATTTGTCCTCTAGCAAGCACGGACGACTATCGTTGATCAAGGGGTCGAATTGACGGCGAAGCGAATTTAAGGCGAGACAAGCAAGGCTTGCTCGGCCCCACAGGTTCGAGTAGGTTCTAGTAGGGTTCGAGTAAAATCAATTTCAATTGGTATTGATGTAAAGCCCAGGGCCAGAGTTACGCGAGATCTTGCAGCAGGAACTTCCATGCGGGCTTGACCTCGATACATATATCGCCCTCTACGATTTCCCCTTCTTCTTCTTTTGTCACGATAAGTAGCCGACGAATAGACTCATCGACACGTGCCAGCTTCAGTAGGTTGCCTATCTCGCGGGGCTTGGCGCTTTCGGAAAGTGAATAGGCAACCTGCACCGCAAGACCTTGTTCGGGCACGTAGAAATCTACGTCAATGCCGTGTTTTGATGATTTCAGGTAATGAAGCCCCTCGCCAAATACATCACGCATTGCTACAGCCACCTCATTTTCGAGTAAGGCCGGCTCCCTTCCAATTAGGAAAAGGTTGAGCAGTCCGTTGTCGCTGAAGTAGCGCTTCGGATTCCCCTCGCGCTCTACAAACTTTGCAACGGCGTTCTTCACTTCAAACAGCAGGTAGGCCTCGCGAGCCATGGCGAGGTAGTCTAGCAGCGTGGCCTTGCTAACGTTGTAGCCCAATCCGCGCAGCATCCCATGCAGTGCCGTGGCGGAGGTTTCGTTGCAGGCGGTTTCGGCCACCTTCTTCATAAGTACGCGAATGGCATCGGGGTTTCGCACGCCATTGCGTGCCACCACGTCTCCGAGTAAGACTTTTTGGTACACGTTTTCCGCATATTCGCGAGGAGAGTTATAGCGAAGCGACTCGGGAAACCCGCCATTCTGATAAAACGTATCGAATGCGCCCGCGATGGTTCCCCTGGTTTTTGTTGCGTATAGCGCCTCAGCGTCATGGGACACACCGGTAGCGTCGAGATACTCATCGAAACGGTAGGGAGTCACGTGCTTGACGAAATAGCGTCCGCCAAGAGTGGTAGCTATCTGGCTGCTAAGCATATTTGCATTGCTGCCGGTTATCCATACGCGTTCGCCAGCGTCGGCCAAGCGCCGCGCAAATTTTTCCCAGCCATCTACGTTTTGTATTTCATCAAAGAAGAAGAAACCTGATTGCCTGCTGAGCTCGCTTTGTGCTGACAGGATGTCATTGAAGTCTCCGATGCGAAACTCCGCCAAACGCTCGTCCTCGAAATTGATGTAAATGATTCGGTTCCATTCCACGCCCGATTCCACCAGGTCTCGAGCTATCTTGTAAAGCAAGGTCGACTTACCAGCACGGCGCAGGCCCGTAATCACGTAATTGGCCTGCGGATCAAGTGAATATCGCCGCGGCACGATGTGCGCATTGCGGATGATTTCATGTTGGTCAAAGATGACGCTTTTCAGTATTTCAGGATTCATGGAATACCAATCTGTTCAATATACTGGACAGATTATAGGTCATTTTGTTCAGTATATTGAACAAAAACAGGGTAAAACCGTTCGGTATATTGAACGGATGGAGCTTAGCTGCTCTATCCCAAAAGTTCTTTGCGGCACGTGACGAGCCATTCTGCAAGCTCTCGGATTCCCTCCCCGGTGCGTGCGCACGTTTCGAATATCTCAAGGTGAGGGTTGAGCACGCGCGCTTGTTTGCGCAGCGCTGCCATATCGAAATCAGGATTAAGCGGAAGATAGTCGGTTTTGGTCACGATGAGTGCGTCCACTACTGCGAACATGGGCGGATACTTGTACACCTTGTCATACCCTTCGGGAACCGAAAGCAGCATGACGCGTTTGTGCGCACCGGTGTCGAACTCTGCCGGACAAACCAGATTGCCGATGTTCTCTAGAAACAAGTAATCAAAATGCTGCCCGCCAAACGCCTGGAAAGCGCGTTCGACCATGCTCATCTCAACATGGCATATTCCCCGCGTTTCAAGCTGCACTGCTTGTATGCCTGCATCCTTGATCTTCCGCGAATCCACGAACGACTCCAAGTCCGCCTCGATGATGCCGATGCTTGCGGATTTCCGCAGTTCTTCAATGAGCGCTAGCAGCAAGGTGGTCTTTCCTGCGCCGGGAGACGCCATAACATCCACGAAGAAGGTGCCCTGGTGTTCAAGCATCTTTCGAAAACTGTTTGCGGCATTGGTGTTGTCGGCGAGGATATCTTCTTTTATCTCTACGATGCGTGATTCTTCCATCGGTAACCCCTCTTCAATGGGAAGGCGGCTTCCCTAAAGCCAGAGGGAGCCGCCAAAGCAAATGTTAATCAACCGTTTTGCCCATGATCTTGTTTGCAGCGTAAATGCCGCTGATGCATGCAGGCTCCAGGCCCAAACCGTTCACGTCACCCGCCATAATGAGGTCTGGCGCCAGGTTTTGCGGCAAAGCCTCATGGGCGGCAGTGTACAGAGCATGGCTCCAGTACTTCTTTCCTATAACCGTCCACTCGTCGAAGTACTCGTCGAATTTGCGTGTTTCCTCGAAATCGACTTCGGTGAACACCTCGTAATCGCCGTCGAAGCGCTTAGCGATATAGATGATCGGGATAGTGTCATCGAACAGGTGAACAAGGTGCCCACGGAATTTCCTCTTGACTTTCCCTCGCACCAGATAGCCCGTAAGCTCAGAAGCCTTGCGAATATCCAGTGCGGGAATTCCCCCGATGGGCTCCAGAAGGCGCTGCGTGTCTACGGCGGGGGACGCCATAACCAGATTGCTTGCCGTAAAGCGTCCTGCGCCGCATTCGACAGCCCAGCCCTCGTCACACTTTTCAACCTGAGTTATTTCGTCGATAAGAACTTTTCCCGAACCCTGCGCCAAGCGCCGCTTGGTCCCTTCGGAATCGAAGTCGAAGCGCTTCAGGTCGAAGAGCAGCCGCAGGGGAGGGATCTTCATGGTAAGAGGCTGCACGGTGTTCAGATAATCGAGGGCGGTAAGGTCCTTGATCTTCGTTCCTGTGCATGCGTGGGCGAACATGCTGATCAGATCGTGAGCGATGGGCCCAAAGCCCATTCGCTCGATCATGTCTGTTGCCGATTCTTGATACAGCTGCTTGATCATGGGGTCCTTTTCAAGGGCGGCCGTGACTTCCATCACCGTGCAGTTGTCCTTGAACTGGGTGTAGCGGGGGATGAACTCCTCGCGCATCCACTTCATGTACTTCAGAAGCGAAGGCGCGTCGGCAATTGTTGTAGGGGAAACCGGTTCGTACTGTTTTCCGTTGTCGTGATGGCAGCAGCCGGCGCTCAAGGCAGGCAGGACATCAGGTCCTTCGATTAGCAGCTCTGAGCGGAGCATATATTTGTAGGTTCCGAAATAGAACACTGCGCCGTAGTTCATGTGGCGTTGTTCGTCGTTGCAGATTCGCCCGCCAATATTGGGGCTGATTAGCAGGTATTCGCGATCGTTCTTCTGAAGCTCCAAGCAGCAGTTCACGCCAGCTGCACCAGCTCCAACCACGATGGTTTCGTAATGCGTTTTCATGACGCCTTCTTTCCCTTAGTCGAAGTAACGCTTGCGGAAGTCTCTGCGACCCTCCGCCAAGCCGGTGATTGTTTCCATGCAGCAGCGCCCCATGACAAGGGATGCGGTTCCCAGAATGAAAACAACGAAATACTTGTGGATGGGAGTGCGCAGGAAAGGATCGAAATGACAATCGCAGCGATAGATGAAGCGCGATTGGGTTTCATTGATCTGATACACTTCCCAGTTCCACGTCCATGCAAAGCGGTGGAACCACAGACGAAGCGCGCCTTCCTGATTTGGACCGCGGTTTTTCCACGTTGGGTCGGTAGCCGTATCGGAGTGGGCTGCCCAATAGTAGAGGCCGTTTTCTCCGTTGGAACAATCGGTTACCCATTCGCCAATCGAAAGCGGTGCCTGGTGAAACCACTGAAACTCACCAACGTGGAGGTTCTGCCACTGAGGGTATTTCTTCCAGTCGTAATGATTGCGGATGTCGAAGGTGAACAGGCGCTCCAAGCGCTCAAAGCTGTACCAACCGCCTTTTGATTGGCCTGCCTGTTGCATGTAGGGCCATATCTCTTCGGGGAGGGCGTTGACCGTAATGCCTCCGTCGTAACGAAGCGTCTTTTCTCCGTTGTGGAAGTGGTCGTCGCCCTTGAGATTGTAGGCGCGCTCGGCATCGGTCATCTTCGTGCGCAAGCCGTAGATCCACAACATCGAAAGCACAATAAAGCACGCGCCGCAGATGCACCAAAGGATGTTCCATGCCGTGACGCCAGGGCCGAACAGCTGGAGCAGGTAATCGGTTTTGTTGATCCCCAAAGCCAAGAGGGCGAATCGGGTGATCATGCTTGCGCCCCAACCGATAAGGCCGTACCAAATTGCCTCGGCGCTGCATTCCATCATCTTTTTCTTGTGGCCGATGGCCCAATCAATCAAAACGCCTATGATGCCCAGGAAATACCCCAACAGCACAAAACCTACTTTGGTGGCTTTGGAGAAGCGGTCCATGAAGCGAGGCTGTTTTTCGGGCATTGAAGGCAAAGCTCCATTTGCTGCTTTTGCCATGAGTGTCACGCCCCTTCTTTCTAGCTAACTATTTCTTGTGTTTAAGGAGCAGCCACGCCAATGCGCCTATGCCAATGGCGCCTGCCACATATTTCTTGTTGTACTTGAAGAAGGCTTTCGCGCTTGTGCATCCAAGGTTTCGCGCCGCCTCGTCGGCAAGAGCTACGGTTTTTTGGCCCGCTGCCTGCATAATTGCCATCGGATCCATTTCGGTATCCTTCCACTCGTAGTCTGCCGGAGGAATCTCCATCGTGCATTTATCCATGACCATGTCGATTCTTCCTTCTTCTAGGAAGTATTCATGGATGCTTTCACGTAGGGGCATGGTTTGCTGAAGGGTGATGGCGTCGTTCGGGCAGACGCTCTTGCAGTACCCGCAGCCGATGCAATGGTCTTGGTCGATTGTCACCTTGCCATCGGGATTCACCGTGATGATTTCCTGCGGGCACTTCTTGGCGCAGTTGCCGCAACCCGTGCATTTCTCGTGGTCGATTACCGCCGTAAAGCCAGCGCCGCTGAATCGGTTCTTTATAGTGCGGTTCGCATTCTTGCAAACGTCGAGCGCCACGCAGCAGCAAGGGCAGCAGAAGCAGATTTCCATGAACTCATCCATCTTCTGATTTTCGAAGCCCCAAACCATCTGTTCGAGCTCAACATATAATGCCTGTCCGATCAAACCCGCATCGCGGGCATCGTAGACATGCTGTTTAGCCTCTTCCTTCGTTACCGGCTTTGCCAGCCCGTTTTTCACCGCCGTTACTCCCGCCATGTTGAAGAACAGGCAGCCCAGCGTTTTTTCGTATTCGGAGCAGTCGTGGGCGGAACGGCAAATGCACCGATTCATTTGAGCGATGTATTCAGCGCCATCGATGGCGTCCATGATCAGATCTATGGGCAAAACCGCGGTTTTGCCTTCCTCGACCATGTCCACATTAAGGGGCAGCACAGTGCCGTGCGTGTACATTTTCTCATCGGGCGAAAACTGGGTAGCCCTTTTATAGAGCTCTGGAATGATACCCTCTTTTCCCGTAAGCTTTGCTCCCGATACGATCATCATGAACACCTTAAGGGTGCGGTCCCATGTTTTTGGCGTTGTGGCCAGCACCTTTGTCATGATGAAGTCTTTGATTCCCAGCCCGCGCGGGTGGTTTTCGTGCAGGGGCTTGTCTGGCAGCTCCCTGCGGTGCAGGCGGCCTTCGTCCAAGAAAAGCACTTCCCCCTGCGGGGTGATGTTGCCGCCGTCGCGCGGGTCGAGCGAGGCAATTACCTCATCAGGAACCCCGATGCTCTTCAGTTTCTCGTAATCGATACCTGGCTTTACCCGAACGGAAGTTGCTTGCGTTTCCGTAGCGTTCTCTTGAGCTTGGTTGAGCATTTCTTCCCCTTTATGCATTTCCCGCTCCTTCCTTTTCCGAACGATTTATTTCCCCTTGTTCGTAATACGTGAAGTAGGCCTATCTGATTTCGATTTCCTTGATAAGGAGTTCTCCGCCGGTGACCATGTCGTAGTTTTCGCTTCCGCAATCGGGGCAGCACATATGCCTGTCGCTGCCCATGGCAAGCTGGAAGGTTGATCCGCAGTCGTTGCAGTAAAAAGCCATAGGTACCTTCTGGATCTTGATTTTTGCGCCTTCGGCAAGGGTGCCTTTTGCGCAGCGGTCGAAATAGCGCTGCACCCATTCTTCTTCCAAGTTGCGCATTTCGCCTATAACCAGGCTCACCGAAAGAACCTGTTTGGCCTGTTGGTCGCATGCGTTGCGCAATACAACGTCAACGATGCTTCTGGTTACCCCAAGTTCGTGCATTTTGTCCGCCTTTCCCCTCAAGGCAGCAGAACGAAGCTCCTGATTTCCCCATTTGCCAGGACGTATCAAGCGACGATACAGCTTCGTACTCTGACAAGTAGTATTCTAATTGCAGCATGAACGTGTTCATGAAGAACGAGACATTTTGCCGGGGATTGTATTAGCTGTATTAGCCCAGCTGAGCGCACTTCGCAGAACGCCATTTCGGGAACAAAAGACGAGGTAACGATGATCCCTATTCGACAGCTGCCAAAATCGCCAACGCGAAAGTGCTTTGAAGAGGCATTTCTTGAGCTCTATGCCCAAAAGCCGCTCGATCAAATCAGCGTTATGGCTCTTACGGAAAAGGCGGGCTATTCACGGGCGACGTTTTACCGCAACTATTACAGCATCAGCAATGTTCTTGAGTCCGTCGAAGAAGAAAACACCTGCACTTCAACCTGCCAAGCCATTATTTCGTGCTTAGACGATATTACGCTTGAGCAGGCTACCGATGCGATGGCCGACTTTTATCAAAAACGCTTCAGGGAAGTTTCCATTTTGGCGAACGGGGAATATGGGTCTATTTACCTTGATAAGCAGTGTGAGCCGATGAAACAGCTGTTCGCCGCATTGTTGGATAGGGGCTTTGAGCTTTCTTCTTTCCAGCTTGATGTTATTTCGGAGTACATCGCTTCGGCGAAAGTGGGCATGCTTCGGCTGTGGGTAAATGATCCAAGCAAGATTACTCTTAACCATTTGAACAAGATGACGGAAAACATCTTCGAATCGAGGCTTTGGACCTACCTTGCAAAGTGCCTTTCGGGCGATGGCGCCAAACGGGACAAGATCGTGCTTCCCGAGGAGTTCCCGGATTATCCCTGGATGATGAAGTAGGGGCATGTCTCTACCTGCAATCCTGAAGCTGCAAGGAAGAAGGCCATCGCTCAACTAAATGGCTATTTAGAAGAGCTGTTCGCGGCTCTATTCTCCGAGCTGATTTCAAGCCGGGATTATAGTTACGTCCCATTGACTGATGTCATATTTTTTCAAGAAGGCCCCGGAATAAGGAATTGGCAATATGTTTACGATGGAGACGGAGTTAACTTCATCAACATACGATGTATCCAAAACCATGACCTTGATTTGTCGAAGGCGAACCAAATCTCAGTCGAAGAGGCGTACGGTAAGTACGATCATTTTTTGGTAAAGCCCGGGGATATCCTGATGTCGTCCTCGGGAACCTTGGGTCGTTATGCGATTGCACGGCAAGAGCATCTCCCGCTTTGCATGAATACATCAGTGATCCGTTTCAGGCCGCTTGCTGATTCCGCTGCCTATGCTTTTGTATACGGGTATCTTATTTCGCGAGAGTTTTATAACCACCTAACAGGCATGGCAAATGGAAGTGCGCAGGTAAATTTTGGGCCGACGCATCTAAAGAAAATAGAGGTACCTTGGCCTGACGAAGACGTAATACGTACCTTTAATAAAATGACAATGCCCCTCATTGAAACAATGAACGCTTTGCGTAGCGAATCGAATAAACTAGCTACCCTTCGTAACACTCTTCTCCCCAAGCTCATGTCGGGCGAGATTGACGTCTCGAAGGTCGACCTCACGCAGCTAAATAGCCATTTAGTTAACCAGGCAATCAGACGCTTCGTCGCCAGATGTGAAGTCGGTTATGGCGCCATACGAAAGTCTTCCCTTATCAATCTCGCGGTTGCACTCAGGGTGTTTCAGAAGAAAGGTCGCTACCGCTTGGCCAACGCATTCGACATACCTAGCGAGATTAACTGTAAGATGAAATTCTCGATTGTCTTCCGTTGCTTTTTCCCCAATCTCGATCGAACCCGCGCCAATCAGCAATTGATCATCAGGTGCGAAAACATGAAATCTAACGTTGTGGTATTTCGTTAATTTCCCAGCGTCTGGTGCGAGGGATCCATTGTGCAAAACTGAATTACGTAGCTGATAGATATCGCTCGCCGACATGCTTAAACAGGACTCCTCTCTTAAGATAGGGATCAGATAGCATTCAGCCCAAGCGATATATTTTTTGCTACTCGTACGATTGTTTTCCCCAAGCGCTGTTGCGCAGACATCAGGAATTATCAAAGCGGCATTGAGCGCAGAGATATAAAGTTTATGTTCCATTGCGGCACGCATCTCGACGACATAATCACTCGGGCGCATGCCTACTGGCTTCCAATTCATAAACAACCCTTCCATATACGGAATATGTTTACGTTTCCACCCGTCAAAGCAAGGAGACGAAATGAACGACGAAGTAATAGATGATATTTTACAGCGTATGCAAAAGGTGCTTACTTGCAAGCAGCTTAGAGTACTGAAAGCGGAGCTCATTGCTGCGTTCGAGCCAAAAAATGAGGTCGATTCATGTGATTGTCTGGCAACGTTTTTAACCGCCAAGGAGGTTGAAGGATGCTCGCCTAAAACTATTCAGTACTACCGAGATACGCTCAAACGAATGCTAGAGGCCATCGAAAAGCCACTGACACAAATCGAAAGCGATGACCTGCGGCGATACCTTAACGATTATGAGAGCACACGCTACGCTAGTAAGGTGACTATCGATAATATCAGGCGTATTATGTCCAGCTTCTTCTCTTGGCTGGAGGACGAAGATTACATCGTTAAAAACCCTGTTCGCCGAATCCATCGAGTTAAAACTGCGCAAGTAGTCAAGGAGACGCTGACTGACGAAGAGTTGGAAACCCTGCGCGACTCTTGTGGAAACGATCGCGACTTAGCGGTCGTGGACCTTCTTGCCTCTACAGGCATGCGCATTGGCGAGCTCGTGCGGCTGGACATTGACGACGTGAACCTGCAAGAACGCGAATGCATCGTTACCGGCAAGGGCAACAAGCAACGGCCGGTCTACTTCGATGCCCGAGCGAAGTTGCATCTAAGCGAATACCTAGAAAGGCGCAACGACGACAACCCCGCGTTGTTCGTTTCGCTTGATTCTACGGCAAAGCGTGTCACCGTAGGAGGCATGGAATTGCGTCTGCGGAACCTAGGCAAGAACGCCGGTGTTTCGCGTGTGCACCCGCATAAGTTCCGTCGCACGCTGGCGACTCATGCCATTGATAAGGGGATGCCGATCGAGCAAGTGCAAAAGCTGCTCGGCCATGCGAAAATAGACACCACCATGCACTACGCCATGGTGAATCAGAACAACGTGAAGGCTTCGCACAGAAGGTACTTGGAATGAAAATCGAGGACATTTGCACTCGCATTTGCTCTGGCGGAACGCCCAAAAGCGGCAAAGCCGAGTACTATGAAAACGGTACGATTCCCTGGCTCAACACCAAAGAGATAAATTTCAACCGAATCCGAGCGACCGAAACCTTTATAACGGAAGAAGGACTGAATAACTCTTCTGCGAAATGGATCAAGCCGCACGCTGTCATTGTTGCCATGTACGGTGCCACGGCAGGGCGTGTTGCTGTAGCGGAGATCCCGCTGACGACCAACCAAGCATGCTGCAATTTAGAAGTTGACGAAACGATCGCCGACTACCGTTACATCTACTACTGGCTGAAGCAAAATTATGACAATATTGCCGGGCTCGCAAACGGTGGAGCACAGCAAAACCTCAGCGCGAAAGTAATCCGGCAAATCGAGATTAATTTGCCGGACTTAATAAAGCAGCGCTCGATTGCGAACTTCTTGGATAGATTCGATAGTAAGATTGAAACAAATGCTAAGCTAAATGGCTATTTAGCTGCGTGAGATCGACCTTCGAGACATCGATTTCACCTGACATCAATTTGGGCAGGAGAGCATCACGAAGTTCGGCAAGAGATTTCGATTCGCGCAGATTGGATTCGATCACGCGGATCAGAGGGTTTGCGAGCGATTCAAACCGTTCTAGCTGTTTTTTCGTCAAGCAAGGAAGGGCAAACCGCCTCAAAATTTTCCCCGACAGGCTTCCGCGTGTTGACGTCGAATCCGACCAGGCACGAAGCTCCTCATATCTTGCCGCAAGGGCAAACAAGAGATAAGAACCGCATTTCTCTTCTGGAACCATAACAACTACCGACTGATTCACATAGGTATCAAATAAAAGCATCGAGGTTTGACCCCTGGTAAAACCTTGGCCAGCGGATGCCATAACAATGCTGCCGCGATTTGCGAGTTTTGTCGATGAGCCCTCAATGCCTTCGGGTGTAATTGTCTTCTCCGAGCCAATGATGAATCTAGCTCTGGTTTCGCCGGACGAAAGCCACGGTAGCGTTCCATTCCAGTAGCTAGGTATTTTGGTGGATGGCGTTCCTCCGCTGTAGATACGCTTGCAGTAATCACCAACTGTGCAGGACTCTTCGACTGCATTTTCGAGATCAGCACACTTGGCAAGCAACAGCTCTTCTAAATAGCCATTTAGCTTAGTATTGGTAGCAATTTTTTCATCCAAGCACTCGAGCACTGCAGCGATTCTCTGCTGACAATTGAGCGATGGAAGTGGAATTTCAAACGCCAGCAAATCTGCAGAGCTTAGGGTTGGGTACGTGGACACGCTTTGCTCCGCAAGCGTCTGGAATCCCCTCGTCGCCTGGTTAGTGGTTAGTGCATAGTAGAGATAGCTAGGGAGCACGCGGTTTTCGTTTGCGTCTATGACGCTAAAGCCCGTTGAAACGAGCATGTTTGTAGGCGGTTTTTTAAGAAGAGCGTAATGTTCTTGGTTGGGACGGACCATTGAGTATACGATGCTATTTGGTTTGACTTTTCGACGTGCCCTGCTCGGAACTTTATCAATCAGAGGATCGAGTTGCTGTAGTTCGGAAATCGCGCCGCGAGTCACATTGCCGGTGTCAAGATATTGAATGCGAGTCCAAGCCTCTTTAGTTGAGTATTGGCTGGCGTTAATGGTGCAAATTTCGCTTAATGTAACCCTACAGCCCATACCCAATCGCCTCCAGATTCTTCTTGATCTGCTCTTGCAGGCGGTTTGATTCCTCGAAGCATTTGGATATCTCGCTGGTTAGGCGCGCCATCTTCTCATCAAAGGGTTCGTCGTCTTCCTCGACGTCGGCGATGCCCACATAGCGGCCGGGTGTGATGATATAGTCCTGTTTGGCTATATCCTCGATGCTCGCTATAGCGCTGAAGCCCTTTTCTTCTTCAAGCTTGCCTTCACGAAACGCATCGAATGCGTCAGCAACTTTGGCAATATCCTCATCGGTAAACTCGCGTAGCTTGCGGCTCACCATGGTTCCCATGTTGCGTGCGTCGATGAACAGGGTCTTGCTCGGCTGTGTCTTCTTTTTGGTGATGATCCACAGGCACACGGGGATCTGTGTGCTGTAGAACAGCTGACCCGGCATGGCTACCACGCCCTCCACCAGGTCGGCCTCAATCAGCTTGGCGCGGATGGAGCCCTCGTTGTTCGTTTGGCTGGAAAGCGAGCCGTTGGCTAGCACCATGCCCATGCGGCCGCTGCGGTTCAGATGGTGCACCATATGCTGAACCCAAGCGAAGTTGGCGTTGCCCTCGGGTGGCACGCCGTATTCCCAACGCGGGTCATCCTTCAGCTTGTCGCCACCCCAGTCTTTCATGTTGAAAGGCGGATTTGCTAGGACGAAGTCGAACTTCTCAGTACGATGCAAGTCGTTGAAGAACGTATCGGCGTTTTGCTTCCCTAGATTTGCATCAATGCCACGGATGGCAAGGTTCATGGTTGCCATTTTCCATGTGGTGGGGTTGCTCTCTTGGCCGTAAACGGACAGGTCGTCAATCTTGCCTTGATGGCGCTTTACGAACTCTGCTGACTGCACGAACATGCCGCCACTACCGCAGCAGGGGTCGTACACGCGTCCGTGGTAAGGTTCGATGATTTCGACCAGCGTCTTCACGATGCAAGCTGGCGTATAGAATTCGCCGGCGTTTTTGCCTTCTGCCTCGGCAAACTTTGCCAGACAGTACTCGTAGGTGCGGCCAAGGATGTCGCGCGTATCGCCCTTTTCGGCCATTTGGACGTTGGTGAACAGGTCCACTACTTCTCCCAGGCGGCGCTTGTCCAGCTCCTGGCGGGCAAAGTTCTTGGGCAGGATGTTCTTCAGCTTGTCGTTCTCGGCCTCGATCTGGCGCATCGCTTCATCGATGACCTTGCCGATCTCTGGCGTATGGGCTGCGGCGGCAACGGTGGCCCAGCGGGCGCTCTCCGGCACGAAGAAGATGTTCTCTGCCAAGTACTCGTCGCGGTCCTCTTCGAAGCCTTCGCCCTCCTCGACCAGCTCTTGGTAGCGCTGGTCGAACTTGTCGGAGATATATTTCAGGAAGATGAGTCCCAGTACTACGTTCTTGTACTCGGATGCGTCTATGTTGCCGCGCAGCTTGTCTGCTGCGCTCCAGATCTGTTGCTCGAAGCCAATTTCGGCGGTGTTGTCGGCTTTCTTTTTAGCCACGATTCGCTCCTATTCGAACGTCTTGCCGTCGGCCCAGAGCTCGCATTGTCTCATGACCGTGTCCATTGCATCGTCCACGCCCTCGGGCGGGTATTTGTATTTGCGCAGAAGGCGCTTGATGGCGCGGCGCATGCCGGCGCGGGCACTCTCTTTTTTCTGCCAGTCGATGGTAGCGCTTTTCTGCAGTGTTTCGGTGAGTTCGCGTGTAATGGCCACCAACTGGTCGTTGTTATAGAAGTCGTGCACTGCCTGCGGCTTGGTTATGGCATCGTAGAAGGCCATTTCTTCATCGCTCAGGCCCAGCTTCTCGGCGTCGGTCCGGTCCTTCATCATTTCGTGGGCCATGTTCACTAGCTCTTCGATGACTTGAGCATTGGTGAGCATGCCGTTCAGGTAGCTGTTGAGTGTACCCTGCAGCATATCGGAGAACTTCTGGGCTTTTACCACGCTGGTTCTTTGGTAGGTGCGCACCCTCTCTTTGATGAGGCGCTTCAAGCTTTCGACGGCAACGTTCTTTTCCTTCATGTTGGCAACTTCAGTGAGGAACGCCTCATCGAATAGCGATATCTCGACGTCTTCGCCGTCGAACAGGTTGAGCACGCCGTCGGCATGGACCGTCTGCTTCATAATCTCGGTCACGCGCTTGTTGAACTCCGCGTAGGTCATGCCTTTGCCGCCGCCCGCCTTGCGGCCTGTGAGGCGCAGCACCTGCACGCGCAGCACGGAAAGATAGGCTGCCTCGTGCTGGTCTTCCTGCGAAACTAGGCTCTTACATAGGCTGAGTGCCTGGTTCATAAGTTGGCATTGCTTCAGGAACTCTTCACAGTCCTCGCGGCGCATGGGGTCGAGCAGCCAGTCGGTGCCCTCGGCGATGGCGGCGGCAAGCTGGGTTTTCTTGTCGGTGAAGATGAGCTTGCCGTAGTTGAAGCCGTACAGCAGGTCGCGGCACACGTCTAGCTTCTCCAGAAACTTGGGATATGCGGTGGCGGCAACGTCCATGTTGCCGTAGTTGCCCTGGTCGCGCTTGGTGTAGTCCTTCATTGCCTGCTTGAGCGCGCGGGCAATGCCGATGTAGTCCACCACCAGGCCGCCCTCTTTGCCCCGGCAGACGCGGTTCACACGAGCGATTGCTTGCATCAGGTCGTAGCCCTTCATAGGCTTGAACACATACATGGTGGCTAGGCTCGGCACATCGAAGCCAGTGAGCCACATGTCCACAACGATGGCGATCTTCAGTGGGTCGTCGTCGTTCTTGAAGCGCTGCTCCATGTCCTTCTTGTGCTTGGTGCCGCCGCATACCTCGAACCATTCCTCTGGGTCCTGGTTGGACATGGTCATGACCACACCCACCTTTTCCTTCCAAGAAGGGCGAAGCTCCATGATGCGTCGGTAGATCTTCATGGCGATTGGGCGGCTATAGGCCACGATGAGGGCCTTGCCTGCCAGAACGTCAGCGCGGTTGTTCTCGTAGTGTTCCACGATGTCGCGGCACAGCGAGTCGATGGTCTCGGGCGTGTCGAAGATGGCGTTGAGGCCTCCCAAGTCGCGCTTCGATTTCTCGATGCTCGCTTCGTCTGCCTGGTCGGCGAATTCGCGGTAGGCGGCATCAATCTTGCCCAGCGCATCGCTATCTAGATGCAGCGCCACCACGCGGCTCTCGTAGTAGACGGGCTTGGTCGATTCGTCTTCAACCGACTGAGTCATGTCGTAGACGTCGATGTAATCGCCGAAGATCTCGCGGGTGTTGCGGTCTTCAAGTGCGATGGGCGTGCCGGTGAATCCGATGTAGGACGCGTTGGGCAGCGCTTTGCGTACTACACGCGCCGCCCCAACGGACACCTTTCCGCTGGTGTCCATCTTTTCGGTGAGGCCGTACTGGCCGCGATGCGCCTCATCCACCATCACCACAACGTTGCTGCGGTCGCATAGCGGCTCGTCGCCGTCGGTGAATTTCTGCATGGTGGTGAATATGATGCCGTTTGCCTCGCGCCCCTCCAACAGGCTTTTCAGGTCCTCGCGGCTTGTTGCCTGAACGGGGTTTTGGCGCAGGAATGCCGAGCAACGCCCAAATTGCCCGAACAGCTGGTCGTCCAGATCGTTGCGGTCAGTGATGACCACGATAGTGGGGCTGTCCAGGTGGCGTTGCAGCAAGTGCGCGAAGAACACCATAGAAAGCGACTTGCCGGAACCCTGTGTGTGCCAGAATACGCCGATCTTTCCGTCGCCTGCCACTGCTTCTTCGGCGCGTTCGATTGCCCTGCGCACACCGAAGTACTGGTGGTAGGCAGCGAGGATTTTCACGATCTTGTCGTTGGTGTCGTTGAAACAGATGAAGTTCTGAATGAGGTCGAGCAAGCGTGCTTTAGGCATCATACCGTCGAGCATGGTTTGCCAGGTGGCTGCCTTGGTTTCGGAGTAATCGCCGTCGGTAGACTTCCATGCAACGTATCGGTCTTCGTCGGCGGTGATGGTCCCCACGCGCGTTTCCGACATATCGCTCATCACGCAGAAGACGTTCGGCACGAACATGCTGGGGATGTGGTGCATGTAGTTGCGTAGCTGCAGGTAGGCGTCTGATGCATCGGTTTCCTCGCGTGAGGGTGACTTCAACTCGAACATAACGAGCGGCATGCCGTTCACGAACGCGATCACGTCGGGACGCTTCTCGGAGTATTCCACAAAGGTCCATTGGTTAACGACGTGGAAGTCGTTGTTTTCGGGGTCGTCGAAGTCGAGCAGGCGCACAATGTCGTCGCGCTCTCGTTTGCCATCAAAGAAGCGAACCTCGACACCCGATTGCAAGTAATCGTTGAAGGTTTCGTTGCGCTGTTCGAGCGTACCGCCCTCGATGTTTTGGATCTTGAGGATTGCCTCGTCGATTGCTGCGGTGGGAAGCCCCCTGTTGATGCGCGCTAGGGAATCTTCAAGAATTCCGGGCAGGAACACATCACGGTATTCCTCGGAGGTGCGGGGGACGTCGGGCCCGTACAGATGCGTGTAGCCGAGTTCTTCGGTCATATGCTCGATGACGCACTGTTCGTAAAAGTCTTCGTTGAAGGCGCTCGATACGACTTCGTAGGAATAAGAGCTTGAGCCCATTGCCCTCAGCTGCCTTTCTTCGCGACGAGGTCGCATTGGAACTTCGTTCACTTAGATTACTATGCATTCGCTACCTGGCATTATACCCTTGAGCTTTCATCTTCCATCGCGACCGAGTTTGTTGATGGTGCTGGTGATAGGGCGAGATTGGTTGAATGGCGGCGCCGTTAGGTATGGGGGAGAATTTGCGGGCGAGGGATGCCTGCGCTGCATCGCCATGCGTCCTCATCGCTCCCCACGCGAGCGTTTGTGCCGCCGTGCTCCGTACCATTCCTTACCGCATCATTCCAAAGACAAGGAAGCACTTCATGATTATCGAGTTCAAGGGCATGCGCCCTGACGTGGAAAAAACAACGTTCACCGAAGAAGAGCTGCAGCGCCAGAAGAAGAACGCCGCAGTTTACACCGACGACGCAGACGAATACGCCAACAACATCAAGATCATCGGTTAGCTTGTAGCAAGACAAAGCCCTTCGCCGCGTTTTGCGACGAAGGGCTTTGTTTGAAATGGAAAGGGGTCGGCTCCGTAGGTGAGCTGAACCGCTAGTTTTGCGTGGGGCCGAACGAAAGATCGTCGAGTTTCGCCGGTGCCTCTTCGTCGTAGCAGCGTACGTTGCCTGCTTCCACCAGAGCATCCACTTCGGCTTCGCTGTAGCCCAGGTCTTCCATAACCGCGCGTGTGTCGTAGCCGACCGGCTTCGCACGGCTGATAACCGGGTCGCCCTGGCTTTTCATGCGGATGGGAATCGTGGTAATGGAATGGTCGCCGATGCTGTCGTAGTGAATCGGACGGAGCATATCGTTGACGTAAGCTTCTTCGTCTTCAAGAACATCATCCATGGTGTTGCATACTGCGTAAGGAACGTCGTTGGTGTCGAAAACTTCCTTCCAGTATGCCCAGTCGTGCTTGGCGAAGGCTTCGGCCATCATGTTTACCACGGTTGCGTTGTCGCCGTTGGCGTTGATGGTTGCGCAATTCGTGAAGCGCGGGTCGTCGGCGTATTCTTCCAGGCCAATCAGGCGTGCAACAAACGGATACCAGGAATCATAGGTGCCGTAGCAGATAAGGAACCATACGCCATCGGCGGTCATGTACGAATTGTTGGTGGGGCAGGGCACGGCCTTGCGGCTCTTCGGGAAGGGCACGCCGAACGGGGCGGAAACAACAGGCACCTGCATACCCCACAGCGCCATGTGGTGAAGGTTTACGGTAACGTGATCGCCCATGCCGGTGCGCTGAGCGCGCCAAACGGCGCTCATGATGCCCAAGCCAAGGGCGATGCAGGAATTGAAATCGCCGAATGCGGCGGGCATGTTGCCTGGCTGAAAGTGCTCGCCAGCCTGCGGGATGGACATAAGCAGGCCGCCACGGGCGGAATAGCAGGTGGCGTCAAAGCCCTTGGCGTCTTTCATTTCGCCGCGCTCTCCATAGCCGCGCATCTGGCCGTATACCAGACGCGGGTAACGGGCGTGCAATGTTTCGTAGTCGTAGCCCAAGCGCTTCAAGGAAGGATTGCGCAGGCTCGTAACGAACACGTCGGCCTGTTCTAGCAGCTTTTCTACCAGTTCGCGTCCTCCATCGGACTTCATGTCGATGGAAAGGAATTTCTTGTTGGCGTTGCTCATGTCGAACGCCGGGTTGTCGGGGCCCAGCTCCGGCATGCCGAAGCCAACGCCGTCGCCGCGGTGCAGGTTGCCCTTGATGGTTTCGATCTTGTACACCGTGGCGCCCATTTCGCCGAGCGCACGAGTGCAGGCAGGCATCGCGACGTAATCTCCCAGCTCGACTACTACGAGCCCTTCAAGGCCCTTCGGCAGTTCCTCGGGCGACAGGCCCTGGAATTCTTCAGCGGGGGGCATGACGATTCGGTGATCCAGACTCACGATAACCTCCTTGGGTAGATGAACATGTTCGTCACTCTACCTCCGGGGATGCTGTATTGCAATGAGCCGCCTTAGGGCATGCGTCACAACCGCTTTAGTGATGTGAGCAAGTGTGGGCGATGATCAGCATAAATGCAGACCGCGTAAGGCTGACCTGCATTTATAGTTTCTCGAGTGCGATTGATTTTTAATAAAGTGTTGGAGCAAGAAGCACTTTGCCAGTGCCGCGGTAGACGTTCACCAAACCTTCTCCGGAAGCGGCAGAGCCCACGAGCGATTTGCCTGAGCGCTCAACCGTGAAGTTGAGGGATCCGCTCCAAGCCAGCGCCATGTTGCCGTCGATCTTGAGTTCGTCGTTGTCCAGGGTGACTTCAATAAGCTCTTCTTCGGGGCAGGGGGATTCCAAGCATAGCGCGCCGTAGCCCTGGATGCCCAGGTTGAACAGCCCTTCGTTGCCAGCAACGGCTGAAGAAACGTTGCTGCGCATAACCGTTTTGTGCTGGAGGCTGGAATAGCACGCCAGGAACAGGCCGTCGTCGAGCACGATGGAATTGCCCCAATCGGCTACGTCGAGCGTGATGATGTAGCGGTAGGTGGGCTCGAGCACCAGAAGACCCGTGCCCTGGTATTCGGGCTTGATGGCCGATTCGCTGGTGACCGCACCGCGCAGTGCCTTGCCGAACAGGTCGCCCACACCCTTAACGCCGGTGGTACAGGTCACGTTGCCTACCATCCACTGCATGGCGCCGGCCTGAACGGTAACGGGTGCCTGGCTCAGATCGCAGATAACCTGGCGGCGACGCACGTTCATTTCGCTGGCGAAGTAAGCGTTCATAGCGGAAGCTTCGTTGACGGAAAGGTCGCGCTTCCATTCGATGGTTTTGAAGGCGCCGAACTCCTTGAGTACGGTTACGTCGTCGTTGTCGGTGAAATTGGAAATCTTGAACATAACTCTCCTCCTGTTGACGTTGGTGTGGGTTAATCCTCTTGATTGCCAAATTTGCAGAAAAGCATAGCATGCGGTGGTTCTTGCGCGGGGTGGTACGTCAGGCGCCTGGGGTGGTCGGCGGGTCGCGGTGGCGGAGCTCGCAGAGCCGACTGCGTGAGCCCTGTGCCTCTAGGGCGTGTCAAACACCTGCGCTCCGGCAAAATCGTTGGATTTGGCGGCGTCCGCTTCTTTTTCGGCCATCAATTCCTCAAAGCCAGTCAACGCTGCGAAGGGCATGAACTGGGTGGCGCGCTTGGGGCTGTTGGCGGCGAAGTGGACGCCGTTTTCCCTAACGCGCATTGCAATGTCGCGCAGTATGCAGCGGCGTCTTTCCGCCTCGTCAAAGGCAACGTCTTCCAGGAAATCGTCTTCGCTAAGCACGGTGGCCTCCTATTTGGTTGTTGCGTTCGCGCATGGTTGCGCCCTGCTTCAAGCTGGTGCCGCGCAGCAATGCGTTCTTGCCAAAGCGGTCGCGCACGGCAACGGACGCTTTTGCCAAGTCGGCCTCTTTGCCGCTGTCCTCCGGCCCGAAAAGACTGGGTTGGTCATACTCGGCGGGCTGGAGAGCGCCCAGTGCCACCGTTAGCCTGCGGATAGGTTCGCTGCTCAGCGTGTGCTCGTCGAACAGCTCCAGCGCAACCTTCACTATGCGATGCGGCGAATCGGTTCGTTCGGAAAGCTTGGTTGAACCGCCGCTTCCCATGCCCCATCTGCCGCTTTCGGTAAGGTGGGGCTGCGCGTAGCCAACGTGCACGGATACGTTCCCGCACGAAAGCCCCTTCGAGCACAAGTCCAAGCAGCTGGCGTCCGCCATTTCCCGCAGCACGGTGCGTGCTTCGCTGAAAGAATAGTCGCGCATCAGCACCTGCCCGTTCGATATCGAATGCGCTGCGGGGCGGTACTCTTTTATCTGTTTGATAGTGCAAGGCTCCTGCCCCCAGGCGTGGTCTAGCAGGTATTCGCCGTTTTTGCCGAATTCCTTTTTCAGCCATGCGGGGTTTGCCGCGCATACGCCCGCCATATCGTGGATGCCGTGTTTTGCCAGACGATGCGCGATGCCTGGGCCCACTTGCCAGATGTCGGTTATGGGCCGGTGGAACCAGATTTCGCGTTTGTAACTTTCTTCGTCCAGTATGCCTATGCCGTCGGCTGCCTTTTTTGCTTCGATGTCCAAAGCCACCTTCGCCAAAAACAGGTTGGGGCCGATACCTGCCGTGGCGGTGATGCCTGTTTCTTCAGTCACCTTGTTGCGCAGCATTTCGGCGAAGGCCTTTGCGCCCATGCGGTACAGCTTCAAATAGGGGGTTGCGTCGATGAAGCATTCGTCGATGCTGTACACGTGGATGTCCTCGGTGCTTACGTAACGCAGGTATAAGGCGTTTATCTGCGCCGATACCTCCATGTAGCGGGCCATGCGCGGCGTTGCCATGGTGTATTCGATCCCGTTGGGAATTTGGAAAATGCGGCAGCGGTTTTTTACGCCCAGCGCTTTCATGGCGGGGGTTATGGCAAGGCAGATGGTGCCGGACCCGCGGGTGGGGTCGGCAACCACGAGGTTCTCGGTGAAAGGGTCCAGGCCTCGATCGACACATTCGACGCTTGCGTAGAAGCTCTTCAAGTCGATGCACACATAGCTCTTTGTGCGCTTGTTGGCAAGCATGGACCATCCCTTCCATCACATCGAAAACAGAGTTTGTTCGCTGGCTTTTATACGAACACCTGTTCTAGTATACAGACATGGACTACAGGGCGAAAGATGGCGAAATGAGGCGCGTGCACCGCGAAACGGTGGACGTGTTAGCGCGGTTTGGGCGGGATGGCCGCCTTGAGCCTTGCGTTGTCGTGCTCAAAGATTGCCGCGCTTTCCGCATTGACGAGGTGCTGATGGCAAGCGGTTTCGGTCCGGTACGCCATGGCAAGCGCACGGCACGCTTCGACATTCGCCTGGGTGGCAGGGAAACGCAGCTGTTCTTGGAGCATCAACTGGAAGACCCCGTCACAGGAGCGGCGGATAAATATGTATGGTGGGTGCGCGCTTTCGACGGAACGAAGAGAAGCCCCGCCGAAGGCTGCTGCTGATTCGCGCGTGGGGCGGCGAGCGTTTGTGACGCGGGCAGCCGCCGGGGTTGGCATCGAGTCTGGTGGCGCCACCGCCGTTGTGGATGCTGCGGCCAGATGGCGCCATGGGGCGCTGCGGTGCCGTTGGTCCCCGAGCTGCGCTTTGGCGCTGCGGGGCTCGGGCGGCGCAGGATTTCACGTCCGCCTGACGCCTCAGTGTCGCGGGGCGGTGGGGTGTGGGAGCGTTTGCGGTGTGGCTGCCGCTGGCACCGCGAATGCTGTGGGTGGTGCGCTGCCATGAGGGCGGCGGCGTGGTTGTGGGCGCTAGGGCGCTTCGTCGACGCCGGATGGCAACATTCGCGCGCCGTGCATGATTCGAGGGGCCCGTGCAGCGAAAGCGGCCCCTTCATGGCAAGATCTTCGCGCGGTGTATTCCCAAACGGCTGTTTGCAGGGCTTTTCGGATGCATGGCGCGCATATCTTGCCAAAGCCAGCTCATTTCGGATGCATGGCGCGCGAATCTTGCCACGAACTGGCGATTTTCCCGTCCGAGACCGCTTTCGGGATGCATGGAGCGCAAAACTTGCCATGGATTGCCGCCCGAGAACGCATTTCGCGAGCATTTTGCCATCGTCGAACGCCTGGGAACGCATCAAGGCATAATCTTGCCACGACCGGACGCCCGCGCCGAACGCTCCGCGCGCCCATGCGCTACGACACCATGCGCCACGATGCCATGCGCCGCAGCACCACAACGCCCCGCCCATGCCCTACGTGCCCGTCGCTCATGCCCCCGTGCCGCCCGCCACAGCGCCGCGATGCCATGCGCCGTACGCGGCGCTTTTGTCGCCGCTGAAAAAGTAAGTTGCGGGTTACGGGTGTCAATGAGGTGAAACGAACCGCCTGTTTCGGTTTAAGTGCTATCGTTCCACTAACGTATTAGCCCGATCGGCGTGCCTGGATCGACGGGCCCGGAAACAAGGAGGAATCATATGCGCGTGGCAAAAGAAAAGCTCTTGCTGATTGCTGGATTCGTTTGGCTTGCTGCTGGGCTCAACATCGCTATCCTCGGCGTTTCCGCATTTACCGAAATGGGCGAGCACGCAATGTTGGTACTTGTGCCTGCTGCAATCGTTGCCTTCACGGTGTTCCATGCAGGAATGTTTTCCAAGCTGGTTGGCAAGCACGCCGATCGTATTGAAGCTATGGAAGAAGATCGTGTGCCGTTCTGGAGGTTCTTCGATACTAAGGGTTACCTCATTATGGCGTTCATGATGACCATGGGCATTGGGTTGCGTTCTTCGGGCATTGCCCCCACGTGGTTCATCGCATTCTTCTATGCTGGTCTTGGCATCGCGTTGGCTCTTTCTGGCTGCTGCTTCTTGGTTCGCTACTTCCACGACGGCGGCATCGCCTGCCCCTTGGTGCCCCATACGGCTAACAAGTAGCAAAATCCCAGCGTTAGCTTCGCCGCCCCAATCGGGCGCCTGCCTTAGCTGAATCCCAGCAAAATAGCTGCGCACCATGAGAGCCGTTCGAGGCGGTTGGGCGTTAAGCTTGGCGCGAATCATCCGAGACATTCGGGCTCCAGGCTTGGCGAACCTTTCGGGGCCGTAAGGCATCAGTCCGCGAATCATTCGAAGCGCTCGGGCTCCAAATCCGGCACAAACCGTTCAGCTCAGTCGGGCTTTAAGCTTGGCGTGAGTCCTTCGCCGCGATCAGGCTTCAATCCTGATGCGAATCGTCCAAGGCTGTCAGGCGTCAGCCCATCCGAATCATTTAAAGCGGCCAGGCCTCGGGTCTGGCCGCTTTAGTGTTGTTGGCCCCTTGCATGGCTCCCTTGCTTTGCTAATGTAGCCATAAAGCAAGAATGTACTAGAATAACCCCCATGGATAAAGACGAGCTGAAAGAGCGTATTCACGTCCCACTTTTGGGCTTTTCGGCGGTGCTGATGAGCATCGTCGCTTTTTTGCTGCTCTTATATGGCATTACCGTTGTTGTCCGTTTCCTTTTTGCACTGGGGTCGCTTGGGTAGCCATGGCGTATTCCAGCAGGCAAAACAACGTTTTCAAGTGCGGAGGGCGGCGCTCTGCCTGCCTTGCCGTATGGCGCATTTTCGGCAAGGTGGGGCAGTAACATGTGGCTTCGCTTTACCCTGTTTGATGTGCGTGTCGTAGCGCACTACCTTGGTGTGCTGGTTTCTTTCTTCACCATTGCATTGGCGGTGCCGTTGGTGGTCGCCATCGCAATGCAGGAATGGGAGCCGGCTTCGCGCTATCTGCTGGCGGTGGGCATTTCGCTTATCGTTGGGTCAGGCCTGCGTCTTTTGTGCGTGCAGCCGGGCAAACTCACTCATCAGCAGGCGCTTGCGGTAACCGGGCTTTCGTGGATTGTCCTGGCGTTTGTGGCTTCGGTTCCCCTGGCGCTTTCAGGCCATTACGGTTCGTACCTCGACTCCCTCATGGAAGCGGTTTCCGGACTTACCACCACGGGCGTTACGCTCGTTATCGACCTGGAGCACCTTTCTACTGCCGACAACATGTGGCGCTTCGTAATGCACCTTATCGGTGGCTTGGGCCTTATTGTTGTGGCGCTTTCACTGGGTCTTTTGGGCAAAGCCACTTCGGGCCTGTATTCCTCAGAAGGCCGAAGCGAACACGTGCTGCCCAACATCGTGAACACGGTTCGCCTTATCAGCCGTATTTCCCTTACCGCTATTGCGGTTGCCGTGGTTATCCTGTTTGTGATGTGTGTTCTTTCCGGTATGGAGCCGGTGCGCGCCTTCTTCCACTCCTTGTGGATATCCATTTCCGGCTTCATTACCGGTGGCTTTGCTCCTACCAGCCAGTCCATCGGGTACTACCATTCGTTTGCGCTGGAAATCGTTTGTATGGTGCTTATGATTTTGGGTGCCATCAACTTCTCGCTGTACGTGAAAGCGCAGCGCGGCGAAACCGACTCCTTCTTCCGCGACTTGGAAATTCGTACAGGCTCCATCTGGCTTATCGTTGCCACCATTACGCTTATGGCTTCAACGTGCGCTTCGGGTGGCTTCTCCGATTTGATGGCGCTGCTGCGTCGCGGCGTATTCATGGTTGTGGCTGCCGCTACCACTACGGGCTTCCAGAATGTTACGAACAACCAGCTCACTACAGTGTTTTCTTCAGGCGCGTTCCTGATTATCGCCATGTGCATGGCAATCGGCGGTTCCAGCGGAAGCACCGCCGGCGGTATTAAGCTTTCGCGCATCGGCCTTATTGCCAAATCGATGGTTTCCACCATCAAGGAAACTCTTTCGCCTAGCACGGCGCGCGTTTCCGTTCGCTACTATCACTTGGGGCGCAAGGTGCTTACCACCGACGCGGCAAAGTCTGCTATGACCGTTTCTGCCCTGTTCGTGGTCACGTATCTTATTGGCTCGCTTGCGGGCATTGCCCATGGCTACGATGCCATTTCTTCCATCTTCGAGTCGGTTGCCATGGCTTCCAACGGCGGCTTGAGCTCGGGCATTGTTTCTCGAGGCATGCCGCCAACTTTGGAAGCGGTGTACATCCTTGAGATGTGGGCAGGCCGTCTGGAATTCATAACGTTGCTGGCCCTTGTCGTGAAAGTGGTTGTGTCGGTTGTGCCTCGCAGGAAGGCGGTGCGCTCGTGACGAAGCTGCTTTCAAGGCGAACCATTGTTGCGGCATGGTGCTCATGCGTGTTGGCGGTCGTGCTTCTGTGTGTCGGTGTTGCCTGGGCCGATGAGGGGCAGGAATCGTCCAAGCCCAACAATCATGTATATGTGAACCAGCTTTCCGACAGCTCGTTTTTGTATCAAACAACCATTGCCGACTTGGCTCAGGCTGACTCGTACTATGAAGGCCAAACGGTATTAGTGCAGGGCGAAGTGGTGGGCGACCGCATCAACGATGAAATGCAACCCGACAATTGCTGGGTTACCCTGCAAGACGACGATCCCACAAACCCTAGCGTGGTTTCGGTGTTCATGACCATGGAACAAGCGAAGAACATCGACACGTACGGCAGCTATGGCGTTACTGGCACCACGCTTCAGGTGCGTGGCACGTTCCACTTGGACTGTAGGGAGCATCAGGGTATGTCCGACATTCACGTGGAAGAGGTTTCGGCGCTTGCCGCTGGCTCTGAAAACAAGCCGGGGATGGATCCGAAGCTTTTCGGTCTTGGTATCGTTTCGGTGCTGGCTGGCTTGGCGCTGTTGGCTCTGTACCAATCTAAACGAGAGGGGACGCTGTAATGGAAACTCCAGCCGTCGAAACCGGAGTGGTGGTGAAGCTCGATAGAGGCTTCCCCTTGGTTCGTTTGGGCGATGGCCGTGAGCTTCGTTGCGAGCATGCCACTTCCTTGGTGAAGGGCAGCGATCAGCGTGCGGTGGTGGGCGATGCAGTGCGCATTTCCCTTCCCGACGGGCATGACAAGGGCATCATCGAGGAGACGCTGCCCAGGCGCACGTCGTTTGTGCGCAAAGACCCTACCGAACGGGCCCTTCCGCAAACGTTGGCTGCCAACTTCGACCTGGTTATCATCGCCCAGCCCATTGAAGACATCAACACACGCCGCCTGGAGCGCGAGCTTGTCTTGGCCCACGAAACGGGAGCGGAAGTGCTGGTGGCGCTTACCAAGGCCGACCTGATGGCCTCGCCCGCTGAAGTGGAAGAAGTGCGCTCGCATATCGATGGGTTCGTGGGCAATGACGAACTGCTGGCCATTTCCGACCGCGATGAGGCGTCGGTGCAGCGCCTTGCCCAGATAATTGCCGAGGGCGACAAAACCGCAGTGCTTATCGGCAGGTCGGGTGTGGGCAAGTCGAGCCTGGTGAATATGCTCGTAGGCAGTGACATCCAGAAAACCACTGCTGTGCGCGGCGATGGCAAGGGCAGGCACACCACCGTTTCTCGCGAGATTATCTATCTGCCGACGGGTGGCCGCATTATCGACATGCCTGGCGTGCGCGGCTTGGGGCTTTGGGATGCCGACGAAGGCATTGGCGCTGCGTTTTCGGACATTGAAGAGATTGCCGCTTCATGCCGTTTTCGCGATTGCACCCACACCAACGAGCCGGGATGCGCTGTCCGAGCCGCCGTTGAGTCGGGCGATTTAGCGGCAGAACGTCTAGAATCGTACGTACGCCTTCGCGAAGAAAGCGCTCAGGTGAAAACCCGCCGTGAAGAGGCGGAGCGCATTCGCAGCCGTCGAGGACATCCTCGCCGAAGGCGTTAAGAGCCGTGAAACCAAGCGCTCTTTCCGATGCGCTACAATATTATGTGCAACATCCCATCATGGGATGTTGTTTTTCTAAGGGGCCTGCATAGGGCGGGCCGCAAAGAGGGGGACCCATGAATCCTGCAGTGATCATACCTACCTTCCACACCGCGCCTACAAAGCGCGGCGCTTCAAAGCCTTCCAACCTGTACGACCATCCTACGCCCCTGAACGAACAGGGCACGTTGGGCAGGTGCTTGAACTCGTTGCAACAAGTGCGCGGTTTGGGCCAGGTAATTATTTTGGTTGCCGCCGAGGGTGGCGTGGAAGACGAAGCCGCCAAGAAGGTTCAAAACATTGCCAACCAGTTCCCCCAAATGCACACGTTGGTAATTGGGCGCGCTGAAGCTGAGATTGTTCAGCAACGTTTGGACCAGCTGGGCTTCGGTGGTCAGCAAGAGGCTATTGGCCTTACGGGCTATTCCGCCATTCGCAACCTCGGTTTGGTTGTTGCCCAGGTGTTGGGATTCGATTCGGTGGTGTTCATCGACGACGATGAAACTATCGAAGACGAGGCATTTCTGGAAAAGGCCATGTACGGCCTGGGCAAGCTCACCAAGAAGGGCATTCCCATCCTTGCTAAATCGGGCTTCTACTTCAACGATGAAGGCACTTACTACTCGAAGAGCCAGAACCGTTGGTACAACCATTTTTGGCAGCAGGGTCGCGCGTTCAATAATTGGATCAGCAAGGCCATGTCCGGCCCGCGCCTTTCTCGCTCCAACCATGTATGCGGTGGCTGCTTGGCGCTGCATCGCGAAACGTATCGCCGTTTGAGCTTTGACCCGTGGATTCTTCGCGGCGAAGACTTGGACTATTTGCTCAACCTGCGTATGTACGGTTCCGACATCTGGTTCGACAATCAGTGGTCACTGACGCACCGTCCTCCGCGCGACAGGCACGAAGGCCATCGTTTCTATCGTGACATATTCCGCTGGGTGTACGAGTACTACAAAATTGAGTTCAGCCGCGCGCAGATCGACCTTCTGCAGATCAAGCCCTCTTCGCTTATGCCGTATCCTGGTCCGTTTTTGGAGCCGGGCATCACCAAGCGCATCAAGCGTACGGCGTTCCTGCGTTCATTGGCTCGCCCCGACAAGAAGCGCTATCGCGAAGGCGCCAAGGCTGCTGCTGGCGAGGCAACCGAATATGCTCAGGAACACTGCATGAAGTACTTCGAGTTCCAGTACACCTGGGGCGATATCATGGCGCGCATGGAAAGCGATGGCGGTTTGCGCCAAGCACTGGTGCAGGCGGCCATTGCCCGCCAGTCGGGCGGGGAAGTGGTGGTTGAAGCCGCTGCTCCGGCGGGCGCATCGGCAGATGGTGCGGGCAGCGCTTCCGACTTGCTGGAACCTGCTGTCGCCAACCTTGATCCGGGCATGACTGCCGAGATCAGGCTTAACATCAACGAAGAATAGGATTTGCGCACTTCATGGAAACCTTTGTGATTACCGCAGCAGTTGGCGTAGTTGTTGGCATTTTGTCGGGCTTGCTGGGTATCGGAGGAGGAACCTTGATGGTTCCCCTGTTCCGCTTGGGTTTCGGGCTTTCGGCTCTTGCCTCTACGGCAACTTCGCTGTTCACCATCATTCCCACCTCGCTGGTGGGTTTTATCACCCATATCAAGAACAAGACGTGCATTCCCCAGCTGGGCATTGTGTGCGGCTTGGCTGGCGCATGTACCAGCCCTTTGGGCGTGCACCTGGCAAATATGTCGCCGGCATGGATGGTTATGCTGGCAGCGGCAATTATCATTGGTTTTTCGTCGTTCAAGATGTTTCGCAAGGCTGCGCGCATGCCAAAGAACCCCGCTTCGGGCAAGGCCATGGGCGTCGATGTGGAAAAAGCGGCCGTTAAGGCCGCGGTCATCGAAGAAGGCTTGGGCGAAGAAGGGTTCAAGCTTACGCGCAAGAATCTGCCTGTTGCTATCGGCATTGGCCTAACCGCGGGCCTGGCCTCAGGTTACGTGGGTGTTGGCGGTGGCTTCCTGATGGTGCCCCTGTTTATTTCTGTGCTGGGCGTTATGATGCGCAAGGCATCGGGTACGTCTTTGGTTGCCATCATGATCTTGGCCATTCCCGGCGTTGTCTATCAGGGCATGCTGGGCAACATCGACTACCTTGCGGGTATAGCCATGGCGGCGGGCAGCATCCCCGGTGCGGTGATTGGTGCAAACCTCATCCGTCGTGTTCCCGAGCGACAGCTGCGCATTGCTTTTGGTGTATTTTTGCTTATCAGCGCAGTAGTGCTGCTGGGCAACGAGGTAGCTGCACTGTAATATGCTATGGTCACATTACCTGCGACGTGTATGGCGCAGGTGGAAGTAGCTCCCGTTTTTCGGAGGATCGTTTATGGCCTACCCTCGCCACAACGTCACCATTTTTCTTGAAATTGCTTCGCTGTGCATGGCGCTCATCTGCGGCTGTGTTTTGGGCTGGGCTATGTTCGGCCCCGAAACCAACTATTTGGTGCTCACCATTTCGGGCGCTTTGTTTACGGCGTTCCTGCTCATTACCATTGCCTTGATCCTCGACCCCGACCGCATCCGTGCAAACCAGTCTATGTCGGTGCTGAACCTGGCAAGCGCAACGCTGGAAGCCATGCAGGAAGGCTTCACGTCGGAAGCTGCCCAGAAGGTATGCGAGATACTGCTCCCTTCCACTTCGGCATGCGCTGTTGCCATCACCGACCGCGAAGTGGTTTTGGGCTATGCTGGCGCTGGCAGGGAAGAGCTGGGTGAATTGGGCGGGCATATCCGCACGGCTGGCACGAAGCGCACTGTGCAGGATGGCAAAACCCGTGTGTTGCGCTCGCAGCTTGAAGTGGGCTTGCCTGTTCCCATGAGTGCCATTCAGGCCGCCATTATCGTTCCCTTGAAGATGGGGTCTTCCATTCAGGGTACGTTGAAGTTCTACTACCCCAAGCCTTCGCGCATTTCTGAAACGCAGATTTCCGTTGCTGAAGGCTTTGGCCAGCTACTTTCCACGCAGATTGCCGCTTTGCAGCTTGAAGAGCAGAAGAAACTTGCCACCAGCATGGAGCTCAAGGCGCTGCAGAGCCAGATCAACCCGCACTTCCTGTTCAATATCATCAACACCATGGCATCGTTGGTACGCACCGACCCCAACAAGGCTCGCGTCATGTTGCGTGAGTTTGCAGTGTTCTATCGTCAGACGCTCGAAAACAGCTCGGATCTTATTTCCCTTTCGCGCGAGGTTGAGCAAACGGTGCGCTACCTTTCGCTTGAGCAGGCACGTTTCGGCGAAGATCGCCTGGCGGTGGAAGTTGATATCGGCGAAGAGGTGCGCGCTATGCAGGTGCCCGCCTTCATGGTTCAGCCGCTGGTTGAAAATGCTGTAAAGCACGCCATGCCTGCGGAAGGCAAACTCACCATTTCCATTTCTGGCACCCTCGATGGCGACGATGTGTACTTGCATGTAAACGACGACGGTATCGGTATGAAGGAAGATGCCTTGAAGAATATCATGGCGCCGAAATCCGAAACCGGCCTGGGCATTGCCGTAAAGAATATCAACGACCGACTGCGTGGCTACTACGGTGAGAAGGCTTATATGGATATCCAAAGTGAGCTGGGCAAGGGAACTTCTGTTACCCTGTTCCTTCCCGATTGCGCGAATCTGTAGAAGCGTTGCCTGACAAGAGCTTTGCAGATAGGTCGGCGCATATTCGGTAAGTGGTCTATAATAGGAATGATAAATTCACGAAACACGAGGAGGTTGCGTTGCTGAAGGCAATTATCGTTGATGACGAAGCGCCAGCGCGTTCCGAGTTGCGCTTCCTGCTAGGCGAACTCAACCAGACTGAAGTTGTTGCCGAGGCCGCAAGCGTCCGCGAGGCTATCGAAAAGCTCAAGGAATACCCTTGCGACGTTATGTTCTTGGATATCAACATGCCCGAGGCTACCGGTATTCAGCTCGCAGAGGCTCTGCAGCATTTGAAGTACCCGCCTGCCGTGGTATTCGTTACTGCTTATAGCGAATTTGCCCTGGATGCGTTCAAGGTCAATGCCATCGATTACCTGGTTAAGCCTGTTGAAACCGAGCGTCTTTCCCATGCTCTTGCCCGTGTGCGCGAACATGTGCTGCTTCATGCAAAGGCCCAGAAGGCTGAGCGCATTCCCGTTGAAAAGGGTGGCAAGAAGATCCTCATCAACATCGATGACATTCGCTATGTTATGGCGCGCGACGATTATGCGTACCTGCAAACTGGCGTTGACCGTTTCTTCTCTACCGTAAGCTTGGCTCAGCTGGAAAAAACGCTCGATGGTCACGGTTTCTTCCGCGTCCATCGCGGCTACTTGGTTAACCTTGCGCTGGTCAAGGAAGTTGAGCCCCAGTCGGGCGGCACCTTGCTTCTTACGCTCGACGGCGTAGACGAGAAGATTCCTGTTTCCCGTCGTCGCGTATCTTCCCTCAAGAAGGCGCTTGGTCTGTAATCGCTCTTTGCGTTTGGCTGAAGGGTGCGTTGTTGCAGTACGGCTTTGCGTGCTCCCGTGCGCGGTATCATATGCTTCAACTAATTGGTTGGGTCGGCATCAAGCCGGCCCTTCTTTTGTTTTATCGGCCTTCACCAATGTTGGCCGATTCCTATTTCTTCGGTTTCCGCCGAGCGCGGAGATGGGCGCCCTCTCGTGGAAACGCCAGTGCCGTGGCCGGTATGGCCAGCTCCCATGTCGGGTTGCCCTCGACCTCGCGAAACGCCTTAACGGGCGCGGGCTTGACGGGCTGCTGTGCGGGGCGGCCCCTCGCGGAAACGCCAGGCCGCCGCCGACAACGGAATAAGCCCGGTTGGTACGGGCAGTACCTTCGCGGAAACGCCCCTTCGGCGGCGCGAAGTGAGTAATGCCCGCTTTGCCGTTTTACTCATGGGTTCGTGAATGGTAATGTGCAGTCTTGCCTCTGAATGCAGACCATTTTGAAAGAAGATAATTCGTCATGTCCGAAACCTTTATTTCCCTGAATCCCAAGCGCGATGTGGCGCTGTTCGATTTGGACGGCACGGTGCTCGACACCTATGCTCCCATTTTGGAAAGCATGCGCTACGCAACCAAGACGGTGTTTGGGGAAGCCCTGCCCGACAGCAAGCTTGTTTCCATGGTTGGACAGCCCCTGGTAACTCAGATGCAAGCGTTTGCCGCCGAACAGGGTTGTGGCCCTGAGGTCGCCGACGAACTGACACGCGTCTATCGCGAATACAATGAGCGAGACTTGGACGAAAAATCTTTCCCGTTCCCGGGCATACCCGAGGCGATTGCCTCTTTGAAGAATGCGGGCTTCACGGTTGGTGTGGTTACATCGAAGCGCGCTGTCTTGGCCACGAAGAGCCTGAAGGCTCACGGGCTGTTCGATGCGTTTGCCTGCGTGAATGGCGCCGAAGACAGCACTGCCCACAAGCCCGACCCCGATCCGTTGCTGACAGCAGCAAAGAAACTTGGCGTTTCGCCTGATAGATGCGTATATGTGGGCGACAGTCCCTACGACTTACAGGCTGCTCATGCCGCAAATATGCCAAGTGTGGGAGTTACCTGGGGCAAGTTCTTCGGGCGCGACATATTGCTCGAGCAAATGCCCAGCGTGCTTATTGCGAGTCCCGAAGAGCTGGTCGGCGCGGTCGAGTTCGCCGCAATCCATTAAAGATCTGGTTGGCGTGGTTGGGCTTGCTGTGACCCATTAATAGGTTGGTCGGTGTGGCTGAGCCTGCTGTAGCCCATCAACAGGTTGGTCGGCACTGTTGAGCCTGCTGCAGCCCATCAATTGGTTGGTCGGTGCGGTCGAGTTCGCCGTATTTTATTAACGGGCCAGTCGCGCGCGGTCGAATTCGCCACAATCCATTAAAGTGAAAGCCGGGAGAGCTGTCTCTCCCGGCTTTTGTTGTATTGTGGCGCTAAGTCCGCATGCAGCACCGCCATTCGTTCGCACCGATCTTGATCAGCGCGAGGCTAGCTAAGGCTGAGCGCAAGGGGGGCTATGTTCGCGGGAGACTTCCGTCTTTCGTGTAGTGCTGGGGTGGAATGGAAGCTTGCGACGCCTGTCTTTCTGCGCAGGTGGCGAATTGGCCTTCGGGCTCCAGGCGGGGCTTGCCCTCCAAGCCGAAGTGCGCCTTCGTGCCCCATGTTGCATCGAACCGCACGCAGGGGCTCGCCCATACCAGGGACGCGTGCACGGAGCGCACATTGGGTCGCACGCAGGGAAACTAGGGGCGTCTGCCCCGAGCAGATGATCAGGTGGTGCTTTGACCACGTGGAAAGGGGATTGCTATGGCATTTTGTACAGATACGGTTTGCGCGGGCGAAGGGGTGTTCGCCCTCGAAGCCGTGGTTACGGTAACCCCGCGCGGCATCGTGGTGTATGCTTGCACGCCTGCTTTCGCCCACGTGGGCGCTACGGCTCAGGCTATTCCGCGCCCAGAGCCAGGGCGCACGGCAACGGTTAGCTTGCTTGCCGTTCCCTGCCATAGGGACGAAATTCCCGCCCATGATATCGCCGCCGCTTTGGCAACGGAGTTCGCCATGCCCTGCTCCGCCAGCACGGGCTATCACGTGGAAAATGCCTCTCCTGCCGATTTGCAGAAGATGCTCGAAGTGAACCAGCAGCTCATCGAAGTGCTGAAGGAGCGCGTTGCAGCAATGCTTGCCAGCTTGAGCGAATAGCTGCCGCCCACGCCGATGCATCGCGTCAACCGATGCACGCTTGCCGGCACCGCCTGGGCCCGACCCGCGCTTACCTCGATCCGGCTCACTATCGCCCGCTCCCAGGGCGCCCACCATGCCGCGCCGCCGCCCGCCCCACTAGGCCTACGATTCCGCGCGCTCCTCGGCCTCGGATTCGTCCCACCGCCCGAGCCCCGGCCCTGCGCCCACTGCGCCTCCATCGCCTACGCGCTGCTCCCGGCTGCCCGCGTTCCCCTCTCGCGTTGCGGCGGCCCCGGGGCCCTGGCTGGCAAGAATCGCACCGTATGCATCCCTTTTTCGCCGAATGCGCGAAAAAGGCCCCCTTCCTGGCAACATCCGCCCGAAATGCATGCTTTTCGAGATCAAGATGGCAACATCCTCGCCCTATGCATCCATTTCCGGGCGCAATCGGGCGATTCAGGATACATGGCGCGCGAATCTTGCCTCCAAGGGCCCTTTTTCGCGTCGAGGAACCCGAAATCACGCATGGCGCGAAGATGTTGCCAGCGCCGCGCGGCCTTTCCGCGGCAGCGGCATGCGGCTCGGCCGAACGGGCTTTGCGCCCTGCGGCAGCGGCCTGCGACACGCGGCATGGCCGAACGGGCTTTGCGCCCTGCGGCGCGGGCCTGGCCTGCTTGCCGCATGCGCCCCCTGCCATCTCGCCCGCGTTCATCGCCGCCGTCTTACACGTGCCGCGCTTCGCCGTTCGAGACCCGCCACGCGGTCCCCGTACCGACGCATCTCGCTACCTGCGCGCCGCACCCATCCCGCCAGCCGCGCGGACCCACCGCGTCCAGGAAACAAGCGGAACAACACAAACAACTCAATGCGGGCATAAAAATAGGATCCCCAAATGGGGACCCTATTGAAGAGCTCTTTGGTTTTGCTCAGCGTCTGCCCGACGCCCTGCAGCCCTTACACCAAGCGAACGAACTTGCGCTTTCCTACCTGGATCACAGCACCCGACAGGGCTTCGGGAGCTACGTTGTAGGCCTTAGCCGCAACAGCTTCACCGTTGATCTTCACGCCGCCCTGGTCGATCATGCGACGAGCATCGCCCGTCGACTTGGTAAGACCCGAATCGGCAATGAGCTTAGCCAGATACACCATGCCCTCTTCATTGGGGGTAAGGTCGGCAGCAAACTCGGGAATGTCTTCCGGAACCTCATGCTGCTTGAACTGGCGATCGAATGCCGCTTCTGCTCCCTTTGCTGCTTCCTCGTCGTAGTACGCCGCAACAATGTTCTGGGCCAAGTCGCGCTTGCAGCGGTTCGGATGAATCTCGTCGGCAGCCAAGCCCTTTTCGATAGCATCGATCTGATCGACCGGCACGGTAGAAGCCAGACGGTAGTACTTCACCATCAGTTCGTCAGGGATAGACATTACCTTGCCAAACATATCGTTGGGGGCATCGGTCAAACCGATGTAGTTGCCGTAGCTCTTGGACATTTTCTTAACGCCGTCGGTGCCCTCCAGCAAAGGAAGCGTCAGGCACACCTGAGGCTCCATGCCCATCTTTTCCATGAGCTCACGGCCAGCGAGCAGATTGAACAACTGGTCGGTGCCGCCCAGTTCAACGTCTGCCTTGATAACAACAGAATCGTATGCCTGCATGATGGGATACAGGAACTCGTGCAAGCTGATGGGCAGCTCGGACGTGTAACGGTTATGGAAGTCGTCGCGCTCAAGGATGCGTGCAACGGTAAAGTTGGAAGCGATCTTCAGAAGTTCTTCCATACCCAAGGAAAGAATCCATTCGGAGTTGTAACGAAGCGTGGTCTTCTCAGGATCAAGAACCTTAAAGGCCTGGTCAACGTAAGTCTGGGCGTTTTCCTTGATCTGTTCGCGCGTAAGCTGAGGGCGCGTAGAGTTGCGGCCGGAAGGGTCACCGATAAGGGCGGTTCCGTCGCCGATGATAAGGGTAACCTGATGGCCCAGATCCTGGAACTGGCGCAGCTTACGCAGCGGAACAGCATGACCAAGATGGATATCGGGAGCCGTAGGGTCTACACCCAACTTGATGTTCAACGGCTTACCGCGCTTAAGCTTGTCCATAAGGGCCTTCTCAGGCACGATCTGAGCGGCGCCGGACTGAATAATATGAAACTGCTCTTCAGGTGAAATCATGATTCCTCTTTCTAGCGTATGGCGAAGATTCTAGCACAGGGAAGACGGCTGCGTTTTCCTGCAGCCGCCCTTATCACTGCGTAGGAGCAAGGACTGCGCGTATGCTTTCCGCGCGCATTCTGCGCACAAGCGCACCCTTGCGTTTTTCATCTTGCCCAAGCACCTACGAAACACCGCGGAACAAATGACCCGATGTTGCGCCTTCGGCCTTGGCAACCTTGTTGCCGTCCTTCTGGGCAATATCGCGGGCACGAACAGCGCGGGCAACCTTTTCGGTGGTTTCCTTCACGTTCATAAGCGTGGTGTCGACCAGCACCGTAGAAACACCCGCCCCGATGATCTCGGGCATCAGGTGGGCAACGTCCATCTGCACCGCATTGTACAAATGGCTGCGCCCAGTACAATCGGTGATTACCGGCATCTCGTAGCCCTTGCGGTCTTTCAGGTAGTGGGGGCTCTTGCGGCGAGCACACTCAGCACACTTCTGATTACAGGGGCCCTGGCTCATAAGCAAGCAATGCTCGGTAACCATGAGCTCGGTCTGACCCATGATGGTAAGGCCCAAAGGCATGGGTGCCATGTCGCCCAGCTCTTCGATCTGCACCAGCGAAAGCTCGGGAGAGAGCCATACGCGCTGTGCGCCCAGGTCGGCCATAGCCTGCAAGTCGAGCTTGTTCGTAACGGGAATATGCGGACCGACCTCAGGAGCAGCGCCCATTTCCGTAGCGTGGAGAAGCTGGCCAAGATTTTCAACCATAACCGGCTTATCTGCCTTTACGCGTTTCCAGATATCGAAGCCGTTGCGCTTCTCTTCGTCGAACATCTGCGAAACGGTAGGCAATACCGGAATGCATTGCTTGGGATATCCAGCTTGCTCGGCAGTATCGGAAAGCTGACCCGCGATAACAGCTTCTCCGCGACGGTAATTTGCCGCAGGTACGTAAATCAAGTCAGCACCAGCGCGCTTTGCGGCGCGGGCGCAGGCAGGATTCGTAGCCAAAGCCGCAACCTTGCACCAACCCTTGCGAACGACAGGGGCAAAGGCTCGACTGGGCGTGCGTTCAAGCTTGCGAGCATGATAATGCGCAAGAATTGCTTCCTGGAGTTCTTCGGCAGCACGGGCACGGAGCTTATGCAGCATCGAAAAGCCCATGCCTACACCTTCGTCCAAGTCAATATCGAGCGAAGAAAGGTAAAACGGCGTGGCTCCCATGCGGTCGATGTGCTCGCGCACCTCTTCTTCGGTGATGGCTTTGGTGCGCGCAGCCTCCACCTCAGGGCCTTCGACGGTAACGCTTGCATCGCCAGCAGCTGCCGTAAAGGTAAGCAGAGCGGGCTGCCCAATATGGAGTTCGGCATGGGCACAAACGGCGACGGAAGGAAGCTTATCGTCATCCACGAAAGCAGCCTCAGCGTTGCGCACGCGGAACACGCGGTCGCCCTTGCCCACGGCACGCTCCACCGGGAAGAAGACGCGACCCGCTCGATCGGTTTTGAATTCGCCAATGGTATGCACGAAGTGGCCGCGATTGGTCCAGAATTCGATCAGGTCACCAACATGCAGCTCGGTTTCGGGGTCGATGAATACCAAGCCCTCACGTACCTTGGCAACACGACCAACGAACACGCCACGATTGTTCGGGCGCCCATAGCTCATGATTTCATTGCCACGCTTACCCTTCAGGTAAGCCGTAGTAAACCCACGAGAGAAAGCTTCGGAAAGGACGTTCGTCTCCTCTTCGCTTGCGCGAAGCTCGGGAGCGTCAGACGCAACAACAGAGTCGATGCCGTCACGGGCAATAGCTCCCTCAACGCGGTCGATCACCGCACGGTACACCCCTACTACAGCCTGCACGTATTCAGGCGATTTCATGCGACCTTCGATTTTGAGCGAAGCCACACCCACCTGCAGGAGTTCGGGAATGAGGTTTGCCGTGCACAGGTCTTTCGGAGAAAGCAGATGCTCGCCTGGAGCATCGAGGGTTTTGCGCAGAGCGCGATTGTGCAGCTCGTATGGCAAACGGCACGCCTGGGCACAACGGCCGCGATTGGCGGAACGACCGCCCACCAGCGACGACATGAAGCACTGGCCCGAATAGCAAATGCATAGTGCGCCATGGGCGAACGACTCAAGTTCGACACCAAGCTCTTCTGCATGCTCATGCAAACGGGCAATTTCATCCAAGGAAAGCTCACGGGCAAGCGTTACGCGCGTGGCACCCAGCGCGGCGGCTGCGCGTAGGCCGTCTTCATCATGAATGTTCATCTGAGTGGATACATGGACCTCCACATCGGGCATGATGCGGGATAGCTCGATGGAGATACCGATATCCTGCACGATAAAGGCATCTACGCCACAGCGATAAGCCTGACGAGCAAGCTCCAAAGCATCGGGAAGCTCTGAGGGCAGCACTACGGTATTCAGCGTAAGATAGATCTTCACACCGCGAAGATGCGCGTAATCGCAGGCTTCCGCCAAGTTTTCGAGCGAGAAATTATCGGCACCACGACGGGCGTTGAAATGACCTGCGCCCAGATACACTGCATCGGCACCAGCTTTTACAGCTGCATGCAGGCATTCCATGTTGCCAGCGGGGGCCAAAAGCTCCACATTCTTCGAACAAGGACCAGCTATCACGCCAGCTTCGGGCTGCACATTGGCTTCCTTGTTCATGGTTTCGTTAGTCATACCTTTGTCCTTAAACCTCTTGATAAGGCAAGAAAACGGCCATCATCGAGCATGATGGCCGTTTCACTACATTGCTATGCCGCACTCCGCTAGGCGGATTCGGCCTTGCTGTCCGCATCCTGCAGGGCCTTGATGCCCGCATCGTAATGGGACTGGATTTCAGCCATACGGCTATCATAGTCAGCGCCACTGGGAGCTACGCCGCTTGCAGGAGCCTTAACGTCCTCATACAACTGAACATAGCTCGAAAGCGCGGTTTGCAGTTCCTTAGCACCGTTCACATACGATGAGTGAATGTCGCCCATAGCATCGGGAACGGAAAGGCCTTCAAGGTCAGACACGCACTGGTCGACCGCAGAAAGCTGAGCGGAAAGAGAAACCACTTCGCCATCCTTCACCGCTTCGGAGAAGGCGCCCATGTTTGTATTCAGGGTTTCCATGATGGTGTTGACCGAAGACATGTACTGACGGTTCTGCGTTTGGGCATCCGTCTGCTCATTGTTGCTTGCACAGCCAACAAGCGCCGCCAAACAGGCAAGGCAAAATGCCGCAATTACCAGAAAACGTGCTTTCGTTTTCATAAGATCCTTCCGAGTAAAAACCAGCAAAGCCAAAGGGCTTTACATTCCTTTCTATTAAAAACGCTCTTTGCCACCTGCGTGCTTGCGTTTGACGTTCTACCCGAAGAATCCACAGCCTGTCGTTGTTTCAGCAAAACAAAAAGGCGCACCCCCTTCAGGATGCGCCTTTAAAAGTTAATCTTCTCCGGTGCCGCCAGAGCCAGCTTCACCGCCAGAGCCAGAGCCTCCGTTGCCGCCACCCGAGGTTCCGCCGCTGCTGCCGCCGGTCGAGCCGCCGCTGCTAGAGCCAGAGCCCGAACTCGTGCCGCTTCCGCCGCTCGAGGTGCCGCCGCTCGGGGTTGTAGCGCCCTTATCAGGCTCATTAGTGCCTGGCTGCCCATTATTCGTGGTATCGGAAGCTGACGTGCCGTCCGTCATCTCTGTATCGCCTTCATGCTCAGGGGACGAACCAGTGCTTCCGCTGCCATTGCCAAAGTCTGTTGTGTTGTAGGTGAGCTTCGTGTCGGATGTCGGGAACTGCTCGATGGGCTGACCTGCAAGAACTTGGCTCATAAAGCTGCCATACACACCATCGCACGCAACCGAAGAAGGCATACGGACCTCATCACGGCCACCGATCCACACTGCGGTGGAAAGCTGCGGAGTGATGCCGCAGAACCACTTATCGCGCCAATTCTCGGAAGTACCCGTTTTGCCCGCCACCGGCTGCCCGTTGCTGATGCTTGCTCCACGGCCAGTACCGTTGGTAACAACACCCTTCATTACATCGGTTGCAGCCTGAGTGAGTGCCGTATCAAGAACCTTTTCGCCCTTGGTGTCAGCCTGGAAGATAGTGATGCCATCGGAGTCCTTGATGGATTCGATGCACACCGCTTCACGCCTGGTGCCACCATTGGCAATGGTGGCATACGCCTGGGCCATTTCGCGCACCGTAACCTCTTCGGAGCCCAGCGTAATGGAAGGATAGGCGTCCAACTCGGACTCGATGCCGCACTTCTTCGCCATGTCCGCTACCTTCTCAGGACCGATTTCGGTACACAGCTCAGCAAAACCAGTGTTAGAGGAAACGGCGAAAGCACTTCGGATGGAACGCGTACCGTAGTCGGTGCCACCGTAGTTCTCGACTTGCCAACCGTTGATATTCACATGGCCGGCGCAGTTAAGATTGGTTTCAGGAGAAACGCCTTCGTTCAAAGCGGCAAGCAAGGTGAACGTCTTGAAGGAAGAGCCCGGCTGACGTTTTGCCTGCGTTGCCAAGTTGAATTCATTGGCGTCGTAATCACGTCCACCGATAAGAGCCTTGATGAAGCCGGTATCAGGGTCAACAGAAACCAGCGCGAGCTCAAGATTATCGGAAAGGCTCTTCATCTTCGCATCGGCGGCAGATTCCGCTGCCTCTTGGATGGCAGGGTCAAGCGTAGTGACAACCGTCATGCCACCCTTGAATACCTCGTCGGTCGAGTAATCCTTCAGAAGCGTTTCGCGAACATAGCTGGTGAAGTACTTGTACTTGTACATGCCGTCGCCGGTGCTTACCTCGGAAACGTTCAGGTTCAAATCTTCAGCCTGTGCCGCATCGTGCTCTTCTTGAGTGATTACCCCATTGGAAAGCATGCGATCGAGAACCAAGTTGCGACGGTTCTTACAGTTTCCGGGATTGTCGATGGGGTTGTTGTACGTAGGCGACTGGGGAATGCCGATTAGCGTTGCCGCCTGAGCGATAGTAAGGTCTTTCGCATCCTTGTTGTAGTAGCGCTGCGCAGCTGCCTGGATACCATAGGCGCCCTGACCATAGTTAATCGTGTTCAGGTACATCTGAAGGATTTCGTCCTTCGAGTACGATTCTTCCAGCTTAATGGCAATATACGCTTCGCGCACCTTACGCTTCAGCGTAGATTCCGTAGCTTCATCAGCCAAAATGGTGTTTCGCACAAACTGCTGCGTAATGGTTGACGCACCTTCATGGCCGGTATGGGTTACATTTACCCAAACCGCGCGCGCAATACCCAAAATATCGATGCCGTTATGCTGGTAGAAACGCTCGTCTTCCGTGGCAACCGTACCCTTGGTTACATAGGTGCCCATCTCATCGAGATCAATGGGATCACGGTTCTCAAGGTAAAACTCGGCAAGCAATGTCGTGCCGTCGTTAGCGTATACCTTGGTTTTCTCGGCATAGTTATAAGCAGAAGCATCGTTGTAATCGGGCAAGTCCTGCAACCAGACGGTGCACATCACAACAACGGCGATGCAGCAGGCAGCAAGCGCGCCCAAGATAACAGCACCCGCAACGCCAAGCCTTAAACCTGCTTTTTCCTGGCGAGCACCGTGCTTGCTTTTTCTAGCTCGTGAAGCCATCGAACCTCCCTAAATACAGTTCTTTGCATTTTATCACGCTTGACGTTGCCGCCACCAAACTGCACAAACCATGGATCTTGAATAGAAATGGCATCATAAACCAATCGATACAACAAGAAAGCCGCAGCACCTAAGGCACTGCGGCTTTCCAATTACCGTTTTGGGGAATTTGCTACTCGGCAAGCTTCTTGTCTTCTGCCAGCTTTGCAGCACCGAGCTCGATTTGCTCAGCAACTACGCTGTTGCCAGTTCCGCCGTAGGTGGTGCGAGCGGCAACGATAGATTCAAGGTCGAGTGCCTCGGTAATGTCAGTCTCGAAGAGATCGGATGCTTCCTTAAAGTCTTCCAAGCTCAGATCGTCCAGGTCGCAACCGCGCTTGTCGCACAGAAGAACCAGATGACCCACGATTTCATGGGCCTTGCGGAAGGGCAGGCCCTTCTTGGCCAGGTAGTCGGCAACGTCGGTTGCAGCAAGGTAGCCCTTCTTCGACTGAGCGCGCATTGCATCAGCATTCACCTTCATGGTGGAGATCATGCCCTCCATGCAAACCAAACAGTCATGCAGGGTTTTGCAGGCGTCCATTACGCCTTCCTTGTCTTCCTGAAGGTCTTTGTTGTAGGCCAAAGGAAGGCTCTTCATGGTGGTGAGCAGCGCCATGAGGTCGCCCACTACGCGGCCAGACTTGCCACGAATAAGCTCGGCAAAGTCGGGGTTCTTCTTCTGGGGCATGATGGACGAACCCGTGGAGTACTCGTCTGCCAAGGTGATGAAGCCGAATTCGGACGTGGACCACAAGATGATTTCCTCGGAAAGGCGGGAAAGGTGGATCATGGCCACCGAGCAGGCATAGTCGAGGTCAAGCAGGAAGTCGCGATCGGATACCGCGTCAAGGGAATTGGGGATCATATGATCGAAGCCCAGTTCGTCGGTGGTTTTCTGGCGATCGAGCGGGTATGTGGTGCCAGCAAGTGCCGCAGAACCCAAAGGATTGGCGTTAGCAGCATCGAATGCCTGCTTCAAGCGAGCGAAGTCGCGGGTGAACATCCAGTAGTAAGCCATGAAATGGTGCGAAAGGAGCACAGGCTGAGCATGCTGCATATGGGTATAGCCAGGCAGGATGGTGCCCATATTCTTGCGAGCAGCCTCAATGAGCGTCTCACGCATGGCGTTCACGTCTGCCATGAGCTCGGAAGCAAGCTCCTTAGCATACAGACGGGTGTCGGTGATTACCTGGTCGTTGCGGCTGCGGCCGGTGTGCAGACGAGCGCCCGCATCGCCGATATTCTGAGTGAGCACCTTTTCTACGGACATGTGGATGTCTTCATCGTTGATGTCGAAGGTGAAGTTGCCCTCTTCGATGGTCTTTTCGATGTCGGTCAGGCCCGCAACGATGTCTTCGGCGTCTTTTTCGGAAATTACGCCCTGAGCTGCCAGCATGCGTGCATGAGCGCGGGAGCCGGCAATATCCTGATGATACATTGCCTTATCAACCGGAAGGGACGCACCGAACTCCTGCGTGAATTCGCTTACACCCTTTTCAAAACGTCCAGACCACAACGCCATAATATGAGCTCCTAACCTTAAAGAACTGCGCCCTATACGAGTATTGCTTGATTAACGTTCCAATAATAACAAAACAGGACCCTTCCCTCTTTACGAAGGAAAGGCTCTGAATGCCCGCTTTTTCAGGGGAGGCAATTTACTCGCCTACCGTTTCATACAAAATGATTGATTCCAACTCATCTGAAATCCACTCAGGCTCATCAATGCGAAGAGACTGATCGGCCTCGCATAAGGCGATTCTTTCGTTGTATTTCCGAATAAGCCGAGCTACGCCACGACGAATGCCACTTGCACTGAATCCTGAAATTTCTTCGATATTCGTTCCGACAAAAGTTTCTATGCTCTGAACTCCAACTTTGCCATCCAGCCCCTCGGACTTGAACAAACCCGAGGCAAACGAAACCTCAGAAGCTGGAACAAGAACCACTGACCTGTAGCCATTTCTGCCGTTCTCGATAACACGATTTATCAGCTTAGCAGAGGGCGATACCGTAACATGAAATGCCGTATTCCCTAATTGGAAGTCACCTTGCCTGCCTGTCTGTACGTCAGCTGCATTTGCATTATCCATTCCGACAAACGCATTCGGAAACCGTAAAGTCAACTTCGCCCCAACAAGATGCTGGGCAACAGCGCCCGTAGGTTTATCGTTCCTGCTCTTCGCGACTTCAAAAATATCGTCCACAATCTTCGACACAGGTTTTGAGGGGTCGATAGGAACCTGCAAGCATTTCTTATCGAAAAAATCTTTTCCGATACACTTTACAAAATACCTCTGCAAAGAGGTCGCCGCTGCTTCCCTGCATTCGGGATTGTTTCCAGCATCCCCCAACGCGTCATTAATTAGCGCCGCAAGCTCAATAGCCTGCTTCAATGTGCCCCTGGAAGTTCTTCCTCCCTCTGACGTAAAAGGCCTATTTTCACCATTGTCAATCAGAACTTTTCTTACAAAAGACCCACTTAAACCTCTAACTTGGCTGCCGTTTTTAGTACTGACATTCTCAGTCGTAAGGGGATAGTTCCGTTTCAAAAGCTCCGCAACCGCTATCCCCGCCGTCATTACATTGGTATTGACCCTCCCTTTCTTACGGTGAGATTCATACCAATTTTCCGCAATATCGTTCAATAAGGATACCTGATCAGCATACTTCCACATTGACCTCGACTCCTTCATCTTCCGAAATCAGGGACGGCAAAACAGCAACCCTTAGAAGCCAATTAACAACAGGGACAGCGACAGCATCTCCAAACGCATACTGTATCTTCGACTCGCTAAATCCGTCTGTCTTGTATTTACTAGCTCCTTGGAGCTTTGCGTATTCATTGCCAGTCATCCAACGAATACGAACATTATTCTTCCCTAGAAAAACTACAGCCTGTTTAGATGAGCCACCTCGCGCTGTCCTCAGGCAACCAGCAATATCGTCATTTCGAACCTCCCAAACAGGCTTTCCATTACGCGTTCGCCTGTAAGCCGTCCGAGCCACAATTTTGCTGCCTTTTTTCATCTCCCGAAAACGAATCAGCTGACTCTCGCTTAGGGAATCGACAAACCTTTCCACACGCTCCTCATCCCACCAGCGTGCATCGCTTTCGTTGACTTTATCCGTTATCTCCGTAAAGCCAGAGACCATCAATTCTGGCAATCCTGGCAAAGGCGTTACATGCGTCTTCAAAGAAGAATCCATATGTATCCAACGAAGTTTATCGGGCCGAGCAGAAGTATCCAAACGCCCTTCACCAATAGGGTTGAGCAAGCCAACAACAAACATTCTTGGCCTTGACTGAGGAAGCCATCGCCTAGCATTCAGCTCAAAAGAATCAACCGAATAACCAAGATTGTTAAAGCATTCAACGACCTTCCTATAGTCTTCTCCATTATGTGATGTAGCAAGGCCACAAACATTTTCAAGAATCAAAGCCCTGGGCTTTCTTTCGCCCATGCCCCTGACAGCATCAATGAAGCCAAAGAAGGCTTTCGATTCAGAACCACGGGAAAGCCCCTCCCTTTTACCCGCAAGAGAGAGATTGGTGCAAGGGCTCGAAGCCCATGCGATATCGGCAGACGGAATATCAAGTGGATTTAAGTTGAATACGTCATCGCAAATCAGGTGCTCCCCGCCCCATTGCTGCCGGTATAGCATGCACTTGGTTTTATCAATGTCGTTCGCCCAAATGGTCTTAACCCCCGCTTGGGCCATGCCGGCTCGCGCAAGTCCAATGCCAGAAAAAAACTCAATTGCCGTCTTTGGAGCAGAAATATCTATAACTTTGTTTTTCACGTAATTCGCTCCTTCCAATAGCAATAGCTACTATATCGAACATTTGTACTTAAATCTATCAAAGCAGCATTAGATATATCGTTTTTCGCGCAAACGATAATCCCTTCAAGCCTAATCAATGCCTAGGTGCAGTTCCGCTAGAAAAAGAGGAACAAAAAGGGGCAAGGCATCGGCCTTCGCGCCATGCCTTGCCCTTTGGGGGTTTCCCTGCGCCGTCAGAATCGCGCGCAGCGTCATCACGGTTTAAGCGAACATTGCGCTGTTCATAGAACAGCGCAATCGATTATTCGCCGTCGGTAACACCCTGCTCGCGGCGGTTCTTAGCCCAAACCTTGGTGGACAGGCCGTACAGGTCGATGAAGCCCTTAGCTGCCTTGTGGTTGAAGGTGTCGGCTGCATCGTAGGTAGCCAGACCGTAATCATAGAGGCTGAAGTCGGACTTGCGGCCGGTAACGGTGCAGTTGCCCTTATAGAACTTCAGGCGAACGGTGCCGGTTACACACTGCTGAGTGGTTGCCATGAAAGCATCAACAGCATGCTTGAGGGGGCTGAACCACTGGCCGTTGTATACCATGGTTGCCCAGTCATGCTCGAGGTGCAGCTTGTAGCGCAGAACCTCGCGCTCGAGGCACATATCCTCAAGGCCACGATGAGCAACGATCAGAGCCAGAGCGCCGGGAGCTTCGTAGCATTCACGGCTCTTAACGCCGATCATACGGTTCTCGATCATGTCGATGCGGCCAAAGCCGTTAGCGCCAGCGATCTGGTTCATCTTTGCGATGATGTCCAGGTAGCTCATCTGCTCGCCGTCGATAGCAACAGGCAAACCAGCCTTGAACTCAACCTCGATCTCGGTAGCCTCTTCAGGAGCCTTTTCGGGATCGGTGGTCATGGTGTAGATGTCCAGCGGAGGACGGTTCATCGGGTCTTCCAGAACGCCACACTCGATTGCGCGGCCCCACAGGTTGTCGTCAATGGAGTAAGGCTTGCTCTTGGTGGTAGGAACGGTAACGCCATGAGCCTCTGCCCAGTCCATTTCCTCCTGGCGAGTGTGCATATCCCACTCGCGAACGGGAGCAATGATTTCCAGCGTAGGATCAAGAGCCTGGATGGAGGTCTCGAAACGAACCTGGTCGTTGCCCTTGCCGGTGCAGCCATGAGCAACGTACTTGGCGCCGTACTTATGGGCGGTATCTACCAAATACTTGGAGATCAGCGGACGAGAGAGAGCGGAAACCAGCGGATACTTGTTCTCGAAGTTGGCGTTGGCATAGAGAGCCTTGGACAGATAATCTGCGGCAAAGTCTTCGCGCATGTCAGCGATGATGCAGTCGATTGCACCCGTTTCCAGAGCGCGCTGCTTAACCTGCTCGAGGCCTTCGTGCTCCTGGCCAACTTCGCCTACTACGGCAATAACGTCAAGGTTCTTTTCGTCCTGCAGCCACTTGATGCAGACGCTGGTGTCCAGACCACCAGAATATGCGAGTACGCACTTATCCTTTGCCATTTCCTTAATACCTTTCACTTGGCAATTATTCATTAATTCAAGCCCACCGAGGGGCATGGGAGGGAAGGCTTGCGCCTTCCCGAGGTTTTAAGCTATTCGCGAACCGCGGCGATCATGCCAGGCAGCGCATCGATCAGCTTGTCGATCTCGTTTTCGGTAACGATCAACGGAGGCAGGAAGCGCAGCGTATGTTCGCCGGTTGCGTTCAGCAGGAAGCCCTCTTCCAGGCCCTGAGCAACAACCTTATGAGCATCGATGCCCTCTTCCAAGTCGGCACCGAGCATCAGGCCCATGCCGCGAACCTCGGTGACACCTTCAACCTGAGCAAGCTTCTCGGCGAAGTAGTCGCCCACTTCGGTTACGCGGTCGTCGTAATGGCCGCGCGAAAGCGTTGCAAGCGTTGCGTGAGCAGCAGCCATAGCCAGGTTGCTGCCGCCGAAGGTTGAGCCATGGTCGCCCGGCTCGAATGCTTCGGCAACCTCGATGCGAGCAGCGCAAGCGCCCATGGGGAAGCCAGAAGCGATGCCCTTGGCCATGGTGATGATATCGGGCGTGATGCCCAGGTTCTGGAAGGCAAACGGGAATTCGCCGCAGCGGAAGATGCCAGACTGAACCTCGTCAACGATGAGAAGCAAACCGTTCTTGCGGCAGAACTGAGCAACGTCATAGAGCGTATCGGGATCCCAAGGATATACGCCCGCTTCACCCTGTACGGGTTCGATCATAACAGCGCAAACATCTGCCAGATTGCTGTAAACCGCCTGGTGAAGCGCGTTCAAATCGTTCATGGGAACGTGCATGAAACCGCCCGGCAGAGGCTGGAAGGCTTCCTGCTTTGCAGGCTGCGCCGTTGCAGCAAGCGTAGCCAAGGTGCGGCCATGGAAGCTGCGGTCCATCGTGATGATGGTTTGGCCACCGCTGCCCATCTTCTTGGAGTACAGACGAGCAAGCTTGATAGCGCATTCGTTTGCCTCTGCGCCAGAGTTGGCGAAGAATACCGGCCAAGGAGCGCGGAAGAACTTAGGCACGCATACGTTCAGCATGTCGGAGAGGAGCTTTGCAACCTCGCCGCGCTGCTCGATGTAGTAGTAGTTGCTAACGTGGATGAGCTTGGCAGCCTGATCCTGGATGGCGCGCACAACGGCAGGATGGCAGTGGCCCAGGCTGTCTACGCCGATGCCAGCAATAAAGTCGAGATAGGTTTTACCTTCGTCGTCTTTAACTTCCATGCCAGAGCCTTCGACCAGCAGTACCGGCTTGCGAGCGAAGGTATGCATGACGAAATGGTCGTCGAGCTTCTTTGCTTCTTCAAAACTCATGGTGTTCCTTTCTTTACGGATGGGGATCGGCGCAAACGTTTCCGAGCGCCGAAGCCCATCCGTTCATTTTACGAGTTTGGGGGTTTAGCGAATACCCCACGCACAGTGTTTTCTACAAGTTCTCACTCAAACGAGAAGCCAGGATGCCCAGCGGGCGCATCTCTTCCTTGGAGAATTCCACTGTGTCGTCGTAGATCAGGGTGCCAGCGCCGCTTGAGGTAAGCAGCTCCACCAAGATCGAATGAGGCTTGGTGCCATTGACAATGTGCGCACGCGGCACGCCGCCTTCGATGGCTTCCACACATGACTGCAGCTTGGGAATCATTCCGCTGCTTACGCTGCCGGATTTGAGCATTTCACGCGTCTCGTTCACCGTCATCTGGGAAATGAGCGAGCTCTTATCCGAGAAGTCTTCGTAGAAGCCGTCAACGTCCGTAAGGAAGATGATCTTATGGGCGCCGATCGCAGAAGCGATTGCACATGCCGCAGCGTCTGCGTTGATGTTGTAGGAACCGCCGTCGTCGCCCTTTCCTACCGAAGCGATAATCGGCACATAGTCAGAGGCGATGAGCGCATTGATGTAGGCGGGGTTCACTTCGGTGACCGTGCCCACACGACCCAGTTCGGGGCTACGCTGCTCGGCGATGATGGTTCCAGCGTCGGTTCCGTTTACGCCTACAGCCAGGTTGCCATGCTCGTTCATGGCAAGAACCAGCTCTTCATTCACCTTGCCCACCAAGGTCATCTTCACAACGTCCATGGCTTCGTCGGAGGTAACGCGCTGGCCATCCTTAAACTCAACATCAATGCCGAATTTGTCCATGTTCTTGTTGATGGCAGCACCGCCACCATGAACGATAACGGGATTGACGCCCATGATCTTCAGCATAACGATGTCGCTCATCACGGCATTGCGCAGCTCGGGGTCGACCATGGCAGCGCCGCCATATTTGATAAGGATGGTTTTGCCCGTGGCGTTCTTGATCCACGGGAACGCTTCAATAAGAACCTCAGCGGTATGAGAAGAAGTTATCTTTCGGTCTCTTGCATATTTCATGAACGGTAGTCTCCATTAATCGAAACGTATTCGTGGGAAAAATCGCAGGTCCATACGGTAGTTTCCGCATCGCCCGCGCCAAGGCTTGCCTCAAGCACAATCTCGTCGGCCTCGAAACGTCGCAGCGCCTCTTCCTCACTAAAGGGAACGGGGAGGCCACCGCGCAGAACAGGCATGCCCATGATGTCGATGTCGACGTTTTCCTGCGCAAACTTCGCACCGGAGCGGCCCAGGGCACCGGCAATTCGGCCCCAGTTGGCATCGTGTCCGTAGATAGCCGTTTTCACCAGCGGCGAATTCGCTACGGTGCGCGCAGCCAAATCGGCTTCCGCATCATTTGCGGCACCACGCACCGTAACGGTTACAAGCTTCGTGGCACCTTCACCGTCGCTTGCCATCTTGCGAGCAAGCTTCTGGGTTACGGCATTGAGCGCCTGGCAGAACTCGGCATACAGCACGCTATCTTCCCCTGCCAAGGGAGCAGACGCGGCAGCCGCCTTGCCGGAGGCGAACAGAACGCAGGTATCGTTGGTGGAAGTGTCGCCGTCCACAGTTACCTTATTGAAGCTCTGGTTTACAGCCGAAGAAAGCGCCTTATGCAACAACGCTGCAGGGATGGGAGCATCGGTGGTAAGCACCGAAATCATGGTGGCCATGTTCGGCATGATCATGCCCGAGCCCTTCGCCATGCCGCCAACAGTAAATGTGCAGCCGGCGTATTCAGCATCGGCAGTCTCGAAGGAAACAGCAGCCTCTTTCGAAACGGTGTCAGTGGTCATGATGGCACGAGCAGCGCTGTTGCCCGTGGTTTCGCCGAGAATGTCGTGCAGCGCAGGAACGCCGGTTTCGAAGGGGGCAATATCAAGCTGCTGACCGATGATGCCCGTCGAGGCAACCAGCACGTCTTCGGGCATGCAGCCGACCGTCGAGGCAACGATGCCGGCAGTCTTGCGGGCGTTTTCAAGCCCAACCGACCCAGTTGCAGCATTGGCGATGCCGGAGTTGATCACCATAGCGCGAGCAAAGCCGTAACCGACCCCGTCAAGGTGTTCGCGGGAAACGGTTACCGGAGCCGCACAGAACACATTCTGGGTAAACACCCCAGCAGCAGGGCACAGTTCGTCTGCCTCGACCAATGCCATGTCAAGGCGGTTGGGGTCATCGCGGAAACCGGCATGGATGCCACCGGCGCGAAAGCCCTTGGCGGACGAGACGCCACCGTTTTCGATGGTGATCAGGTTCGCTTTAGTCATATTTTTCACTCCTAAGAGGGATTGGCAACAGTATCGATCGCTGTAGCCTCGGGAAGGCCACAGACGATATTCGCACATTGAACTGCCTGACCAGCTGCACCTTTAACGATATTGTCGATAGCGCAGGTGGCAACAACGCAGCCAAGATCAGCGTTATAGGCGACGCCTACATGCGCACGATTCGTGCCTACAACCGAAGAGGTTTTAGGCTGCTGGCCCAAAGGCAGCACGGTGACGAACGGCGAGTTTGCGTAGGCGTCGCAGTATCGTCGATGAATCGACTCAACGGTTTCGTTTCGCTGAGCCTCCTGGGTGAGCTGAATGGTTACCGTGGAAAGGAGGCCACGGGTTGCAGGGGCCAAATGAGGCGTGAACACCAGGCGACCCTCGATGCCCAGAATCTGCTCGATTTCAGGAGTATGGCGATGGCTGGCAACACCATAAGCCTCCAAGTTTTCGTTGGCAGAAACAAAATGGGTGCGTGCCGTAGCACTGCGACCAGCGCCGGAAACGCCCGAAATTGCATCAGCGACCACGATGCCTTCGGAAAGGGCAATGGCGGGAGCCGCAGCAAGAGAAGTAGCAGTTGGGTAGCAGCCTGCGCAAGCCACCAAGACAGATTCGCCGTTAGCGTGACGCTCGGCGGCGGCGTTCAGCTCTTCGCGATTCAGTTCTGGCTGGCCAAAAGCGGCAGTAGCAAGAAGATCGGGCGAGGTGTGCTGCACCTTGTACCATTTTTCGTAGGTTTCCTGGCTGCGCAAACGATAGTCGGCAGAAAGATCAACCACCGTAACGCCCGAGTCGAGAAGACCAGGGGCGGATTTCATGGCAACCGTATGAGGCGTGGCAAGGAACACCACATCGCAGTTGAACAGCTCGGCGTTGTCGTGACGAGAGAAAGCCAGATCGGTTACGCCAGAAAACGCTGGATACACGCTTGCGAGGGTTGCGCCTTCATCGGAGTTGGAAGTAATAACACGCAGATCGAATTCAGGGTGTCGCAGCACGATGCGCACCAGCTCTGCTCCTGCATATCCGGCTGCGCCTACGATACCGACCTTCAACATTTCGCTGAGCCTTCTTTCGATCTAATCGCCCAACGCGGATGCCCGCGCGAGTTCTTTTAATGAAACACCCTGTACTACAGGTTTCTTTAGGGTACTCCAATTCTGCCAGCTAGGTAACCCTCTCCACAAAAGTATGGAACGGAACTGCGGATGATGATGGTGAGCTGGCATCGAGCAGCAGTGAGGAAGGTGCGAGGAGTGGGGCATGCAATAGCGAGTCTCGTCGATCAACAGGGCGACCAAACCTACCCCCAAGCGCCGCCCTGAATCCCCCGTGACGCCCATCAGGCCCGCCACATGGCGCCGCTTTCTTTCCCGTACGGCAATCGATGCCGCGTGCGCCGCTCCCGCGCTGCCCCAAGCTCGTTCCCACGCCGCCCCGAGCCCGCTCCGGAAACCCAAAAACAAAATTGCGGCCCAAATTGCAACTTTTTTGCGATTAGGGATTGTTGCGTGGCCCCCGATCACGGACTGGGACCCAAAAATGCAGGAAATTAGCCGCAAAAAGGAGCTATTCCCGCTTTGCGGGGATGGGAAAGAGTCCGTAATCGCAAAAAAGTTGCAGAGAAGCCGGGATTTTTGTTTTCGCATTAGGAGAATCACCGCAACGAGGCGGATCCTGCGAACGGAGACAACCGCGCAAAAAGCAGCAATCACTCAGTTAAAGCGCTGCGTTTTGAGCAATGAACAATCCACCCGAGCCAAAAGCCAATCTATTAATCAGTCTCATGCGCAAGCGACTCATCAGCCGGCCAGGCTGGCGCCACAACATTCGGAGACCCCTCGTTGAAATACCCATTCCCAGATCTACGCCATCCCGATTTAACCGATGAAATATCCCACTTAGAGCAATCGAGGGAAAGAGAGGGACATTTGCAGAACATCCCTTCGAACATTTTACCTTTAGACACATTCCATGATTCTGCACCTCTAATTGATTTAAGACGGGTGCAATCTGAAAACATATCGCTGAACTGTCTGGCGGCACTTGTGTCAAACGAGCTCAGATCCAATTGCTCAAGGGACGAACAGTCATCGAACATTTCCTCAAAATCCTCAACTGCACCGGTGTCAAACGATCCTAGATCCACTTTCGCAAGCGTCGAACATCCCTTGAACATCCAGCTCATATCCTTCACGTTATTTGTGCTGAAATTCCTCAGGTCAAGGTTTTTTAACTTTCTGCACTCGTAGAACATGCCATTCATATCCGTAGCGGACTCAGTGTTGAAGCTAGAAACATCAATGCTAGTTAAGCCCGAGCATTTCTCAAACATCCAATCGAACTCATATGCCCCTCTTGTATCGAAAGAGCTCAGATCAAGAGAATCCAAGCTATCGCAATCCTTGAACATCCGCGAAAATGAGACGGCTTGACGCGTATCGAAAGAACTTAGATCCAACTGCTTGACGCTTGAACAGTTAAAAAACATGTATGAAAAATCGGTAACCTTACTCGTGTTAAGATTTTTTAAATCGATCGTGTCGCATTTCACTAGATGGGTGAACCACCCTCTCAGGCTTATTGGCTCAATCTCTTCCTTAAACGAAACACTACCAATATCTTCGGCATGGTCCTTCACCCAGGCGGGGTTATCGTCGCTGTTCTCCGAACCGCCCCACTTGCAGACTAGCTCCTCCACTCCCTCGTAAACGGAAGTGCAATTCTTTCCCTTGAACGTAGAACCGCTGTTTGGAACGAATTTCTCCTTGTAGAACGTCAAGGAATTGTCACTGTCGGAATAGACGGCAAACGCCTTTTCCGGGATAGAAACGTAGAATGCAACACCTGCTATAGCGACAATCAGACATGCCACAACGGTTGGTACGAGGATCTTCTTCTTATGCTTCCTGAAAAAGATCTTCACTTTTGCCGTAGCCCTATCTAGTTTCTCCTGCTGAAGCCGCTTTCTCTCTTCCCGCCTCTCTTCCTCGAGCTTCTTTTTCCCCTCTTCCTCAGCCTTTCGATCTTGCACGGCAGCAACCAGCTGATCTTTGTCACGCAGCCCCTTTTCAATCTCTGGGTCAATCCCGCAGAATCGACACTTTGCGTACCCAACATTTATCGCACCGCATGCGCAACGCCACCATGAACCATGCGATTCGCAGCAGTGGTTTTCTGCAGTCGGGAAAACCGCACAACCCGACATCTTCAATTGATAAATGCGCTCCTTTTTTGCCTCAGGATCAAGAAGAAGTACCTCACGTGGAGGCAAGTGGGTGATTTCTCCCTCGCTTTCCCAATTGCCCAAGGTCGTTTTCAGAGCGCATATTGAAAGGCGAACATTTTTAACATCGCCCCGAGATAGCTTAAGAGGTCTTATTTCTGCATATCCACCAGCAGCAATATCCGCATCAAGCGTTTCGACGGGCTTTTGCTCCTCTGTTCCGTCTTCATAACAACAGGTGAAGAGAGCTTTATACGAAAGAACCTCCCTATCACTAATGTTCTTCAGCTTTGCCTGGAAATACGCCTCGCCAGTCTCTACGTTGCGCGCTACTTGCATTTTCTCAACTGCAAGCGGGCAGCCCTCAGCCCAGGGAATAGAAAGCTCTTCTGCATCCCAGTCCTGGGTGAGCTTGTAAATTACCTTAAATTCAGCCATGAAATATCACATCGATTAAAGAGAGGGAAGCTCTTTGCTTATATCGGCAGAAGAAGCTTTAGAGCTTTTATTGGACAGCGCCATTACGTAAATCCCAAGAACAACCGGGGAAGCAAAGATGCCAATAAACCAAAGGACGTTCGCATCATCCCGGTAATGCCCCTTTTCTTTTGCCAAGTCCACGAAGAGGCTTATCGCAACAAGACCCGCAGCGATCATCGCAACTAGAACTAGAAAGAAAACCACTTCAACCAAACCAAATGATGCCGTTTTCACTTTGCTCTCCTTAATCTCACCAGGTCACGAACTCAATTCACGCCTGCATCATTTCCCGAACAGCTTTATGCGCGAACAACTCACCGTTCGCTTAAATGCGCTCCGTTGAGCCTAGGCGCTCGGAACCTTAACCCGTAGCTTGAGCCGACTCGACGAGAGGTCGATGCTGTACTTAACTCCGTTATGAACTGAGGAATCGTTATCAACAGTCTCAACCAACAGATCCTTTACCGCCTCTTCGTCGAGGGACGGATCGCATGCCATCATCACCGCTTCCGCCATTTGCACGAAATCGACATATGAATCGACCGATGTTTCTGTTATGCAGAGGCTCACATCAGACAAATCCACGGAGCCAACACGCTTATCGTCGATAAAGACATCGTAGGTTTCCGCCGTCTTTGAGCTGCTCTTCTCAAGCTGCACCTGCCCGCTGCCGAGGTCATTGGCTTTTTTCTCGATCTGCTGGGCAGTTGGAACATGAACACCATCTGGCTCTGCAAACATCGAAAGTGCCCCAAGCAACGCAATCACGCACACAGCAACAAGAACAGCAACAAGAATGATCCTGTTTCGCTTTTTCTTCGAATCGGCTTGCGGCGCCTCTCCAACCAAGGCAGTCTCCGACACCGACCCGCCCACCACAGCAGATGGAGCCTCATCGGACCTCGCAGAAGGAGAGTTGTCGCTTCGCGTGCATGACGGTCCATCATCTGAAGCTATCCCCAGAATATCCGCCTTCTTCTTGTCATATTCCTCTTGAGTGATGGCGCCCATATCAAGAAGCTCTTTAAGAGCCCGAATCTCCTCAACCATTCTCGCCCTTTCCGCGAGTAACAACAATTTGCCCACAGCTGCGACGGCGCCCAACACATGAGCGTTCCGAAATAGGGCATAGCGATGCCCTGAAAATAGGAATGACGAGATAAGGGAGATTGCCCGGTCTTCGCTTATTAGATTGTGCGCCGCTCGCAGTTGCGAGCTGCAGTTGTGGTATCACGAATCGTAGCACAAGCAGGCAAAGCAGCAGATGAATATTGCATTTCCCTGCGTCAAAGCAATCTATTTCTGCCGAATGGCAGCGCAATTCAAATAGTTAGCGCAAATAGAGTTCTTGACGCCAAGAACGACAACAAGGAGCCAATTGGGCGAAAAGAGTAGACGGTTAAGGAGAGCATCCGCCACAGTCACCACAACTGCAAGGTATTGGCGCATACAAGCAAAACCGACCTAGAAGAAGGCGGATGCCCTCCTAGCCATCGGTTTTGCATAGATATGTTCGCTCAATCCTTTATCGGGTAAAAGCAGTTGTGGTGGTTCGGATTATAACGTGAAATCTGTTTGCATGTCGGAACGCTCTGGCTTTCGTCTACCAAACCGTCAAATACCGCAAAGTGCCTTCGGATGAATGATTTGATGGAGATATTAGAAGTTTCCCATTGATCTGCGCAAACGCACAATTGCGCAACAGATCAGTCCATGGTAACTTGCTATTGGAGGCTTTAAGCTTCTACCGAGTCGCCGGGAGTTACCTCCCGGCATTTCTTTTATCTGGGGGTTCGATTGGATGAACTAAGTGTCTTCATCGATGAATCTGGTGGTCAGAACGGCATATCGAAATATGTCCTTATAACGCTTGTTTTCCACGACCAGTCAGCCCCCATTGCATCATTGATCAGCGAATACGAGAGCTCGCTTGCCCTGAAAGGGCTACCTGACATACCTTTCCACGCTTCTCCCCTGATGTACGGAAAAGGCGCTTACAGTAACCTCGACCACGAAACCCGCCATCGCTTGTTCTCGTCTTTTTTCGTACTTGTTCGTAAGCTTCCCATTTCGTATAAGACGTTCTCTTACCGTCGAAGCGAACTTTCCGACGCAAACCTTTTCACAGCTCGATTAAAAAGAGATCTTGCTGTTTTTCTCATCGACAATTTAGGGGAATTCCAGAAATACGATTCCGTAAAAATCTACTACGACAATGGCCAGCATATGATTACCGAAGCGCTGCATAGGGCAATTGAATTCGCCCTTTCAAGGCAAGCAGTTCTATACCGAAACGCCTCGCCTCTCGATTATCGTCTTGCGCAAGTTGCCGACTTTCTATGCACATTAGAACTTGCCGCAATTAAATACGGCAACCACGAGGAAACATCGAGCGATAAGAAGATCTTTGGCACCATGAGAATGTTTAAGCGGAACTATTTAAGGCTCATTCGTCGAAAAGCACTTCGATAGATGTCACGGCACTTCTACGCTTGTCGAAAAAAAAAGCGGGACCCGCTCTAGCGAGTCCCGCTTTTCAGCTACCGCTACTTATTCACGTACTCACGAATGTAGCGCTCAATGCCCGTCACGCAGGCAGCAAGCGTTTCATTCACAGGCGTGGGCACGCCGTACTTGGCGCCCTGCGCCACAACGGCACCGTTGATAACGCCCACTTCCGTAGGACGATGCTTTTCAAGGCTCTGAAGAATAGACGGCTTGAAGCTCTTCGGCAATCCGGCACGCGCCAGTTCAAGCACGTCCATGGGATTGGAATAAGTCAACTTCACGCCAGCCGCCTTGGCCACGTCCATACCTTCCTGAACAGCAGCGCAAGCGCAAGCCACCAGCTTTTCTTCTGCGTACATATCGCCATAGGGCAAATGTGTGATGCCGCACACCGCGCCCGTGGCAACATTGACCAGAAGCTTGTCCCAGATAACACCCATGATGTTGTCGGAAACGATGCAGTGCATGCCCGCCCCATCGAACGCAGCGCCTATGACGCGAGTGCGCTCGGTTACGCTGCCATCAAGCTCACCGATAAAGGTGTCTTTGCCAGGAATGGTGGCCTGAACGCGGCCCGGCTCCAACAGCATTCCGCCGATATAGGTTTTGCCGCCGATAACATGCTCGGCACCGACGCAATCACACAACACGTCTTCTGCGCCAAGGCCGTTCTGCAGCGATATCACCGTGGTGTTGGGGCCAACAAGCTCGCGGCCCTCTTCCATGGTCTTGGCGGTGTCGAACGCCTTGCACAAAACGATGACCAGGTCGCACTCACCAATGCCATCTGGCGTGGTATGACCCGAAAGCCTCACGGTTTCCTCTCCTGTAGGCGTTACCATGACCAGGCCTTTTTCTTTGATAGCATTCATGTGCGGAGCGCGTCCCACGAAATGAACCTCATTGCCGGCTTTCGCCAGCGCACCACCGATGGTGCTTCCCAGCGAGCCAGCCCCTAAAATGCAAACCTTCATTGCTTCCCCCTAGTTAAACAAATTCAATATCCCTCAACAGGCGCAGCAAAACGCTGTGCCAAGGCGATGCAGCGTAACCGTAGACGGCGGCACCTTGCCGGCTGATGCGAGCAGAGAAACGCCCCCTCTAAGCGTTAAGGCGAGTGCGGCCTCCGCCCGCCATGTACCGACTCTCCTACTTTCGCTCGTTGAGCTCGACAGCCAGCAAGGTCGCCGTAGACGGCGGCACCTCCCCCCACCAGCTGCAACTACTGTCGCTCGTTGACCTCGATGGTTAAACCGAACGGCGCAACAAACCAATTGCGAGGCTTACCTTCAGCCTCCTTCACACCGGGCTGGGCGTACACCGTTTGAAGAAGAGCATCCACATCGTTGGCAACCAGGCCAATGTGGGAGACATCGCCCGAATAGGCACCACTGCCCGCTTCGTCTCGCTGAAGCTGAATGCCGCCAACCCATGCCTGATTCAAAGGCGACTCGCCCGACGCTGGGTCGGTCAAAGTGATTTCCATACCCATCACATCGGTGAAAAACGCTAGCGCCGTCTCGAAGTCGCGAACCTTTACCGCTACATGTTCAACACACGGAGCCGCCATGTTATTCGCCTTCCACTTCGAAGAACTTCAAAATATGCGTCGCCACGCACACCACCGTGCCGTCCTGATTGGTAACAACCACATCGGCATACGTTTTCATGGCAGCCTCGTCCACTTCTTTCACGGTATAGGTCGCCGTAAGGGTGTCGCCAAAATACACAGGCGCGGTAAAGCGCAAATGATCGTATCCATACGATGCACTGGGAATAGGAGACTCGTACTTTTGCTGGATGAGGGTTGAAGCCGTGCTACCGAAGGCAAAGGTGAGTACGCCATGCACGATGCGCGTTCCGTACTTCGTGGTTTTCATGAACGCCTCGTTGAAGTGCATCTGGCTGTAATCGCCCGTGATACCGCCGAACTGATATACATCAGATTCGCTAACCGTCTTCGTGAACGAACAGCTGTTACCAACTTCCAAAGGTACCTTAGTCATTGCCGATCCCCTTCCTTCTGGCTGCCGTTTTCTTTAGGCGAATGCGGCGTTTCGTTGCCCTTCGGACCAGCTAGTGTTTGGTCAGGGTTCCCACTTGGCAATCTGGCCCAAAACAACGAAACGCCGCAATTGGCCCTCACACGAAACAAGCAACCAATGCGCAAACATTTCCTTGCGAAACCCTTTGATCTCGCAAGAAAAACGGTACTCCACTAAGGCTTTTACGTCTGCTGCAAAGTATTGGCAGAAGCTGCGCTAATATATGAACAGGATTCATGATTGCGCATATGCCCATTTCGCAGGCGCAACTTAAAGAGGAGATACTTCAATGAACCTCGCTCAACTCACCTATTTCTGCCATTTGGCGAAAACCGAGCACTACACACGCTCGGCGGAAAGCCTTCATGTCTCGCAATCGGCTCTCTCTCACTCCATTTCTTCCCTGGAAAAGGAGCTCGGATGCCGGCTATTCCGCAAGGCGGGACGCAACGTGCAGCTCACCGATGACGGGCGAGTATTCTTGAAGTATGTTTCAGAGGGGCTTGCCTCCATCGACAGGGGCATTGCCGAGCTCGACCGCAGAAGCAACGGCCTTTCCGGATCCATCAACGTAGGCGCTATCGCAACGGTGAGATCGGGCTATCTGCCTGCAGCAATGCAGGGCTTTCGTTCGCAATTCGGAGACAAAACCGAGTTTCACGTACTTCAGGGCGAAACAGCGCCTTTGAACCAAAAGCTCGAACAGGGTGTATGCGACCTGGTAATTGCGGGACCCGTCCATAAGCCAGGAATCACCTGCACCACGCTCTTTCATCAGCGCTTAGTGGTAGCGTTGCGTCGCGACCATCCACTAGCGGCGCTCAAAAAAGTGCGCTACGAAAACCTGATTGGCCACACCGTGATCACCTATCGCCGCGGCATAGCTTGCGGAGAAACCCTCGAAGCATTCCTGCAGGAAACCAACGCACCCCTTAGCAAGCTAACGTTGGTGCGCAACTACGAAGACGAGGTGATCCTGGGCGCGCTCGCCGTGCACGAGTCAAGCGTGGCTCTGACCATGCTCACCTCGAATTTGGCACCCAACCCCGACATGGTTATCTTGCCGCTCGACGTGGAAGGAGCCGAAGAGTTCTATCCCATTTCGCTCACCCGTCGCGAAGGCGATGCGCTAAACCCCGCCACGCAAGCGTTCATCGACTATCTGCTTTCGTTCGAAGCCCCCGCCTACGAACGAAGCGATTTTATTGCTTAATACGCCAATTCTGATGTCGCTTGGCCTTGATATCGGTGGGCAAGGCGGTGCCTACGCGACTTTCTTGCTTAAAGTGCCAATTCCGGCATCGCTGGGACTACCGTATTGCCTCGCCCGCAAACGAAGCGACTCTACTGTTCGCGATTGAATTTACGGCTGAAGCGTTTCCACTTCCTTGATCCATACGCTCGCGCAAGCATCGGAAGGCATGCGCAGATCGCCTCGCGGAGACACCGCAACGCTGCCCACCTTGGGGCCGTCAGGCAAACACGAACGCTTGAACTGCTGCGAGAAGAAACGCCAATAGAACGTGCGCAACCACTTCAAAATGGTTTCGTTGCTGTAGCGCCCCGCAAAAGCCTCCTTGGCAACGCGATAGATCTTCGCGGGAGGAAAGCACATGCGAAGCATCTGATATAGGAAGAAATCGTGCAGCTCATACGGCCCTACCAAGTCTTCCGTCTTCTGAGAGATGGCACCGTCTTCCGGAGGAAGAAGTTCTGGGCTCACCGGCGTATCAAGCACGTCATATAGAACTCCCGCAAGCACTTCATCGGCGCTCGTGTCGGCATAGTGGCGAACCAAATGGCGCACAAGCGTTTTGGGAACCGAGGCATTCACCGCGTACATAGACATGTGGTCGCCATTGTAAGTGGCCCAACCCAGGGCAAGCTCGGAAAGATCACCTGTGCCTATGACGAAGCCATTTGCCTGGTTGGCAATGTCCATCAGGATCTGCGTGCGCTCGCGCGCCTGGCTGTTTTCGTACGTCACATCGTGGATCGACGCATCATGATCGATATCGGCAAAATGCTGCATTACCGCCTTGGCAATGGGAACCTCCTTGAACGTGGCACCCAAGCTTTTAATCATGGCAACAGCATTGTTATAAGTGCGGTCGGTGGTGCCGAAGCCCGGCATGGTTACCGCAACGATGCCCTTACGGGGCAGCCCAAGCATGTCGAAGGCACGCGCCGTTACCAGCAGTGCCAAGGTTGAATCCAAGCCGCCGGAAATACCAACCACGGCGCTTTTCGCATGCGTGTGAGCCAGACGCTTCTTCAGACCAAGCGCTTGGATATTCAGGATTTCCTCGCAGCGATCGGAGAGCTGATCTGCGTTGGAGGGAACGAACGGATCAGCGTCAAAGAAGCGCGCCAGCTTCGTTTCCTCCTCGGCCAAAGCGAAGGAAATTTCGCGGTACTCCTTCGATTCAGCTGCGGGGAACGTGCTCATTCGGCGGCGCTCCGAAGCAAGACGCTGTACATCGATAGTAGCCACATTGATCTCGTTTTCAAACGTGGTCGATTCCGCTAGCACGGTGCCATTTTCGGCGATAAGGTTCTGTCCGCCGAACACCAAATCGGTAGTGGATTCGCCCTCGCCGGCCGTGGCGTACAGATAGGCGCACACCAAACGGGCCGATTGCCCAGCCACCAAATCTCGGCGATAGCTTCCCTTCCCCACCATTTCATCGCTGGCGGAAAGGTTGCAGATTACGCTAGCCCCCGCCAACGCATGCTGCACGCTAGGCGGATTGGGAACCCACAAGTCTTCGCATAGTTCAGCGGCAACGCAAAGATCCACCACGTTTTCGCAAGAAAACAGCAGGTTGGTGCCGACAGGTATCTCTTCGCCGCCGAACTGGACCGTACCCATATCGGCAGACCCAGACGTAAAGTGGCGTGTTTCGTAGAACTCGTTATATGCAGGCAAGTTCACCTTGGGAACGAAGCCCAATACCTTGCCCCGGCACAGTATGGCAGCAACGTTCAGCAGCTTCCCCGCCACGCGAAGGGGCATTCCTACTGCGATAAGGGCATCCACCTGGCGTGACCCTTCCGCAATAACGGAAAGCGCCGCCTCTGCCTCGTCGAGCAATTTCGTCTGCCAAAACAAATCGCTGCAGGTATAGCCCGTAATGCACAGCTCGGGAAGCACCATTACCTTTGCATGCGCTGCGGCCATTTCGTTGATGCATGCAAGAATCGCCTGAGCGTTGGCTTCGCAATCGGCAACCGCCACTTGGGGCGTTGCCGTAGCAACCGTGATGAACCCGTCTTTCATAAACCCTCCTCAAGGGACGCACCAAGGCAGATGCGCGTATCGTTCCCTGCAATTATAAGGTCGAGAAGGCATGGCCAACTTCATTTTCCCGCTCGTAATCACTTTGGAACAAAAATACGCCCGCAGGAACAACCTGCGGGCGTATTTAAAAACGCGAATAGGACATTTGGCTCATTGCCCTGCTCCCATAAAAAGAAGCAGCCTTTGATGCTTCGCTTAGCGAATTACGTAACGAGCACCCTTCTGCTTGATGGGCCTCGGCTCCATGTCGGCGTATCCCAGAACAATAGCGCCAATCAGCTTGCCATGACCGGTTGCAAAGTGGCTGCCCAAAGCGTTGCCTGCGCGCACCACTGCTTCGACCCAGCATGACGCAATGCCCTTGTCGTATGCGGCAAGGCACATGTTTTCCATGGCGGCGGCAACACTCTCAATGCAGCTTGGAAGAAGCTCGTCAGAATAATCGGGCTTGTTCAAGAAGCCCAGAATAATGGTCTGCGAGCCGCCCATTGCCGACATGAATTCCATGGTTTCCTCTACCACTTCAGGGTTGTTCTTGAAGCGTGCCTCAAGCTCCTTGCGGTGGGAAAACGCGGTAGTTCCCAATTCCGAGAACAAGTAGGACAGATCTTCCTTTTTGGTTAGGGCCACGAAATACCACGGCTGCAAGTTTTGTGCCGAAGGAGCGCAAAGGCCAGCTTGGATAATCTCTTCAAGATCTTCTTTTGGAATCGGATCAGGCTTGAACTTCCTAACGCTGCGCCTACCCTTGATTGCCTCCATCAACTCCATTTCAATCATTCCTTTCTGCGCTTTCGCGCTCCCCTTCACAAGATTGATTTCGCTGCACCGCCAGGCCCCACGCCCAGCAAACGCAACCCCTCCTGAAAAACCGCTAGTATGCGGCGTTTTCTGCTCTATAAAAACCGCTGAACCTCCGCCAGCAACGGAATAGGCGCTTCCTCGGGAATAAAATGACCGCACGGAAGCGTGCGCCCCTGCACATTCGTGCAGAACTTAAGCCAGCATTGCAGTGGACTGAAGAACTTTTCCACCAGGCCGTTTGCACCCCACAACACCAGTGTTTCGGCGGTAATTTTCTTGCCCGCATCAAGGTCTTCCTTATCGAGGAAGCGGTCAATGCATTCGCCGGCACGGTATTCTTCGCAAATGGCGTGAATACATTCCATGTTGTAGTGGCGAAGGTATTCGTCGTACACCTCTTGAGGGAACGCCTCAGAAGAGGTGTCGTTTTCCGAATTGTAGCGACCGATGTGCAGTGCATTGCGGAAGTACATTTTCCGACTGGAAAGAATAAGGTCTTCAGGGAATGGTTCGTCCTGCGTAAGCAGATACCAATGGAATAGTGCCTTTGCGAACTCCGCCGAGCTTAAGGCGTACATGTCATACGTCGAAACGATATCGAGAAGCACAAGCTTATTAACCACTTCCGGATGATCGAGCGCCATTCGGTATGCAACACGGGCACCACGGTCGTGCCCCATAATGGAAAAACGGTCGAACCCTAGCTCGCCCATAACGGCAATGCAGTCTTCAGCCATGATGCGTTTCGAATAGGTGCTGTGATCAGGCAGCCCTTCGGGCTTGTCGCTGTCGCCATAACCGCGCAGATCGCACATGACCACGGTAAAACGATGGGCCAAATCCCCTGCAACCTTATGCCACATAAGATATGTTTCGGGATGCCCATGAAGCAGGAGGAGGGGTTCGCCCTCCCCCATCATTACCGTGTGAATGGTTACACCGTTTACCCCTTTGATAAAACGATGCGTTGCCGTTTCAAACATAAGGTCCCCCAACCCTTAAGCTTGCCGTAGTCGCGCTCATAGATAATCCCCATTAACCATGAACGTGTTCAATTAAAAGTATACTCCGCAAAACGTAACAGGACATCCGAAGATGTCCTGTTTAATCAACTCTTTAGATAGAAAAGGCCGAAAAGCCAGCAAACCCTAGCTCCAACGCTCGAAGGGCGGGTAATCCAGCCCGAATCGATCGAATATCTTGCCAATAAGCTGGTCTTCCATGTCGTCGATAGTTTGCGGGTTGTGATAGTACGTCATCATCGGAGGCATGAGCGTTATGCCGGGAACGCTTGCCAACTGCGCCAAATTGCGCAAATGGATAGCGTTCATGGGCGTTTCGCGCGCGACCAAAACCAACGGCCGCTGCTCCTTCAACGTAACATCTGCCGCGCGAAGCAATAGGTTATCGCTGTAGCCGCTTGCAATGCCCGCAACCGTTTTCATACTGCAGGGAATAATAACCATGCCTTCGGTTTTGAACGTACCACTCGCAATCGACTCGCCCAAAGAAGCATTGCTATGCACATAATCAGCCATGGCAAGCGCCTTATCGAAAAGTTCGGGCTCTTCGTAGCTTGCCGTGAGCCTCCCGCTGTCGGTAACCACCACATGCACTTCGCATTCGGTGTACTGCTTGAGCTGGCTTATGAAGCGACAAGCCAGGTGCGTGCCGCTTGCACCGCTTATTCCAACAACAATGCGCTTCACGCCCTACTCCTCGAAATCAGGCAACCAGTGCTTAGGATCCACTTCCTTGAACTGGCAGCGCTGGAAGCGATCTTTCTGGCTGTACGGCACCGTGCAATCGAAAATGACCTTGCAAGCAATGCCGTGATCGCGAATCGAAGGCGAACAGGTTGGGTCGTTTGACGGATCAAGCGGATGGCAGCGAACGCCAGGAATGGTGACGATGTCCATATCGCCCTGGAAACGCGTGTTCATCGCCCACAGCACATCTTTGATGTCAAAGGGGTCAACGTCTTCATCAACCAGGAACACATGCTTCAATTCGCTGAACGCAGAGAAAGCCAACAGGGCCATTTGGCGCTGACGACCCTCGTCAGAAGGCATGCTCTTCTTGATCTGAAGCACCGCCATGTACTTGCCGCCACCAGGCGTTGCGCAATACACGTTCTGCAAGCGGCCAGGCATAGCCTTTTCAACCATTTGGATGATGCTTGCCTCGGTGGGGATGCCCGCCATGCTTACGTGCTCTTCGGAAGGGCCGATGCAAGTTTGCATAATGGGATTCTTACGCGTAGTTACCGCCTTAACCTTGATAACGGGCAGCTCAGACACAGCAGGGCCGGTATAGCCCGGGAATTCAGGCATAGCCTTGCCCGAATGGGTGTTTTGGTCTTCGGCAACGCGCTTTCCGGGCAACAGCTCGCCTTCAATAACGTATTCAGCATTGGCAATGCAACGTTCATCGATGGTGAGGCACTTTGCCATGCGAACCGGCTTTCCACGCAGAGCGCCAGCAACGTTGAGCTCGTCGTAGCCCAAAGGCGTGGTGGGCGGCTCAAAGCAGGTTGCCAATTCAATGGCAGGATCTACGCCGATGCTGATAGAAATAGGAAGCGGTTTGCCCAGCGCTTCGGCCTTTTCGTAGAACGCACCGATATGACGAGCTCCAGGAACCATGTAGATGGAAATCTCATCGGGGCCCTGCAAGCACAGGCGATGAATGGTGATGTCGGAAACATGCGTTTCCGGGTCGGATGCATAGCACATACCCAAGGTGATATACGGACCCGCGTCTTCCGGTGTGTTGGTAGGTGCCGGAACAAGCTTACGTACATCGAAGCCTTCTTCGGTGGCAAGGTGCACCACTTCTCGGCATACCGCCTCTTCTTCAGGCACCTCAACGGGCGGCACAGGGTTCAATACCGCTTCGTTGAGCATGAAGCCCAAGCGCTTTGGGTCGGCGTCGAGCAGCTTCGCCACCCTATCGCGACTTGCAAGCAGGCCAATAGCAACACGCGCGTCGGGATGACCCTTGATGTTATTGAACACCATGGCGGGGCCTTCTTGCGTGGGACGGGGCACCGTACCGCCTGCGCCGACGTGGCGATACACGCCGCACAGCTCGGCCTCAGGGTCTACCTCGACGTCGGTTTCCACAAGCTGACCAGGGATCCCACGCAGAAACTCAAGCGCGCTGCGAAGATCGTCAACGTTATTACTCATAGGTTCTCCCTCCTCCAGAACATGTTCACAATTATAAGGGAATAGCCCACTTGTCATTAGCAAGGAACTGGGAATATGGGGACAGGTCCCGTTTTCCCACCTAGGCATTGCGTGCAAAGCAAGAACCCGCTTGCGTAGTTGGCTGCAAGCAGGCTCTATTCGCTAGGTGGGGAAACGGGACCTGTCCCCATATTCCAAAAAAAAGAACCCAGAGCGTGCACTCTGGGTTCTTTCAGGTTTGAAGCCTTTAGCTCCGAGTTTTAGACGTTTCCGTCAGGTGAGGCTATTTTTCCTCGTCCTGAAGCTTACCAGCCTTAGCGGCCTCCAAGCGAGCATGGAGTGCAACCAGCTGGCGCTCAGTCTCCTCATCCTCGATGCGCTGCAGTTCCTTGTTGTAGGCGTAGTCTGCGCGGATCTTGTCATTGTCGGAGATGAGCAGGTAGAGGACGATTGCGGCAAGGAAGCCGACGCCGCCGCCGCGGGCTACGATGAAGCCTGCGATCATGCCTGTCATGCCCTTGTCAAGGTCGTCGCGAACCAGACCGAATGCGATCTGCGAGCAGAGCCAGCCTTGGATGAGCAGTACAACTACGAGGAGTGCTGCAGATGCTGCAAGGGATGCCTCGTACAGAGGATAGACGAACAAACCAAGTACGGTGAACAGCAGGTTGGTACCGGAACCATCGTAGATGGAGTCCATGCCCTGGCGACCGGACTGCTTATAGCGAGCATAGGTAGCTACGCAGTAAGGAGCGGACAGCGGGCCTGCGAGTGCAGGATAAGGAGCGAACAGGGACAGGATTACATTACGAATACCGCAGATGACGTTGGTACGGTTCGGGTCGAACTCGATGTACTCGTCGTCGCGAGCTGCCTGGAGACCAAGCTGCTGAACGGTTACGAAGTCGCCGTATGCGATAACCCATGCGACCACTGCGTAGGGCAGAGCTGCAATCCAAACGCCGGGATCAGTAGCAAAGCCGATGAACAGAGGCGAAACAACTGCGAACAGGCCCATGAAGTCAGGAACCTTGATGATTTCGCCGGACCACTGGAAGTTGAACTCGCCAGCAACGCCGCCTGCGATAAGCAGTGCGATAACAGCCCAAAGGAAGCTGTAGTTGCCGAGGATGGCAACGAACCTGTTGGTGTCCATGTACTTACGTACGCGCTTGGAGAACATGAGCATGAACACAACTACCAAGCCGCAGAGGCAGCCAACGGTAACGGTGTCGATAGCGCCGCCGGTCTTCAGGCGAACGGCTACGGCGTTAACGCCAGCGCCCATTACGATACCAGCCTTGATGGCGGGAGGTACCAGAGTGTTGAGCTTCTTGGATAGGCCTGTTGCACCCAATACGATGAATAAGATGCCTAATTCAAGCTGAATACATGTCAGCATCTGCAATCGAGCAACGCCTGGGTCGAGCGATTCCAGGAACACGACGATAATTGCCATTGCCGGGGTGATCCAACCGCAAATGGAAGGCTCACCGAGCAGCCAGTTCAGGGTGTACATTGCCGTTTCAAATACAACCAGTGCCCAAGCCACTGCAGGGTCGAGACCCAAAGAAGTAATAAGAACAGCCAGAGCGCCGTACGAAGTACAAGCATTCATCAGGCCGGTTACTACTTCAGGTGGTGAGATCTTGAAGTGAATGAACGGAAGACGAATACGGAATAGGCCAACTTTCCAACATGGCTGAATACCACCGTATTCACGCTTTAGCATAGCCATCGCTTAGCCCCTCTCTCCTCTTGCGCATCCCTGCGCAAAAATAAAATCGACCATCTTTCTCCTCCTTCTTTGATTGCATCAGGCTCACACGTGCACGCTTGCTTACCTAACGCCTTCAACCAATCGGGAAAAGAATTGGAGAGAGTTCTGCTTCACTTGGCTGTTAGAGCTTTAAACCCCAAAGGCTAAGCCAAACGGAAATCCCAACTTCCCCGATCCCTTGAAGATGGTCCCTACTACGAACTATTGCGCCTTGTGCCCGATCCCCCGATGGGCGGCGCTTAGGTTCAATTGCGATTATTCTCCATTAGATGAACATGTTCTAATTGATTGCGAACGTGTTTTACATAGCTCAGGCGAATGATATTCACTGAAGTTATGCAAAACGCTCTATCCATCACCCAAATCCACATTTTCGCCCCTCAATATCTCTGACATGCGGCGTTACCATTCTGTCAACCGATTAATGCAAATCGCATCCATTGCGAAAGCAAATGAAACCCCACAATCTATTGATTTACGTTGGTTTCATCGTTTTTCGCGCACTTACCGTTTCCTTCTTGACGCAAATAAGCAAGATCCCGTAACTTTTCCCGAGGATCTTTTTTTGGAGTCGGTACGCCAGAGTGGGGCGTTGCTAATCGCAATGGACGTGTGTTACCCGGGACTCTGTGCTTCAAGACGAGAATTCGCATCTGTTCCACCTATATATAAGAGAGGAGCACTACGGAATGATCGCCTTAACTACCGCTCAGATCATCGCGATTGTCATATTCGTCGTCGTGATGGCACTCATCATTTCCGAAAAAGTGCATCGCACCACCGCCGCGCTTGCTGGCGCGGTAGCCCTAATCCTTTCGGGGGTTCTCACCTTCGATAACGGAGTAGAGCACATCGACTTCGGAACGCTTGGCGTTCTGGTTGGCATGATGATCTTCGTTGCCGTCGTTAAGAACTCGGGCATCTTCGAGTACCTGGCAATTAGAGCTGCCAAACTGGCAAAGGGTAACCCCTGGATAATCATGGTGTTGTTCTGCCTTATTACCGCTGTTCTTTCCGCATTCCTGGACAACGTCACCACCGTTTTGCTTATCGGCCCTGTTACCTACACCGTTTGCAAGATGCTCGAAATCAACCCTATTCCGTTCTTCCTGACGGAAATCATTTCTTCGAACGTTGGTGGCACCGCAACGCTCATCGGCGACCCGCCGAACATCATGATCGGCTCCGCCACGGGCCTCACGTTCTTCGACTTCTTGGCAATCAACGGCCCTGCCGTGCTCATCATCCTTCTTGTTTCGCTGCTGATGTTCTACGTTATGTATGGCAAGAAGATGGGCGTATCCGCTGAAAAGCAGGCTTCGGTCATGCAGCTGCACGCCCACGAGGCAATCAAGAGCCAGACGCTGTTCAAGAAGAGCGTTGTCATGATTGCCCTGGTTGCACTGGCCTTCGTAGTCCACGGCGCACTGGACATCGAGCCAAGCGTTGTTGCCCTTACCGCAGCAGCCATCATGTTGCTCATCGGCAAATCCGACGTAGAGCACACACTCATGGACGTTGAGTGGGCCACCATCGGCTTCTTCGCTGGCTTGTTCGTGGTTGTTGGCGGCCTCGCCGAAACCGGCGTTATCGAAATGATGGCCTACGCGCTGATCGACATCACTGGCGGCGACATGATGATCACCATCATCGTGCTGGTATGGGCATCGGCCATCATCTCTTCCTTCTTGGACAACATCCCGCTGGTTGCCACTCTTATTCCCATCATCACCACGATGGAAGCAACGGGCATGGACGTAATGCCTTTGTGGTGGGCAGTCTCTCTCGGCGCCTGCATCGGCGGCATCGGCACGCTCATCGGCGCTTCTGCCAACGTGGTTCTGGCGGGTATCTCCGGCAAGTACGGTCACCCCATCACCTTCATGGACTACACCAAGGTTGGCTTCCCCATGATGTTGGTATTCACCGCCATCAGCTGCGTTTACCTGGTGCTTCGCTTCTGCGTATTCGCCTAGCTTTCAGCATCCTGCCCCAGCACACGGCAAGAACGCTCGCAGCGTCACATACGCATAGCATAGGACCCCGCTTCGGCGGGGTCTTTTTTTGCGAATGAATCGCCCACTAAATGCCAATCGTTGTTCACAACCATTTGATGAACGCGTTATTGACGCTGAAATGGCCTAGCCGTACCCTTTCTATAAGGGAAGTCCGATGCTCATTAGGAGGCCAATGGCCTTCTTTTGTTTTATTGCATCGGTTATGGGGGCTATGCTTCCCGCAAGAGAGAAGGTCCGTTTCTTCAGGGAACGGGGTTAAGTTAGGAGTGGTGTATATGCCTGAATTCACTACACCGCAGATCATTTCAATAGTGATCTTCATTGTGGTGTTCGCGCTGATCATCTCGGAAAAGGTCCACCGTACGGTCGCCGCGCTTGCGGGCGCCGTTGTGCTCATCCTGACAGGTATCCTCAGTTTTGATACCGGCATGGAGCACATCGACTTCGGCACGCTGGGCGTCTTGGTAGGCATGATGATATTCGTTGCCGTCGTTAAGAATTCGGGCATATTCGAATACATCGCTATTCGAACAGCGAAGATAGCTAAGGGCAACCCGTGGGTGATCATGGTGTTGTTCTGCATTATCACCGCTGTTCTTTCCGCGTTCTTGGACAACGTCACCACAGTATTGCTTATCGGCCCCGTCACCTTCACGGTTTGCAAGATGCTCGAGTTGAGCCCTGTACCGTTCTTCATCACTGAGATCATGGCCTCCAACATCGGCGGCACGGCAACGCTCATCGGCGACCCGCCGAACATCATGATCGGCTCCGCCGCCCACCTGACGTTCATGGACTTCCTGGCATTCAACGGTCCCGCCATTGTCGTGATCATGGTTGTTGCCATTGCCATCTTCTACGTGATGTATGGTCGCAATATGGGCGCTTCCGCTGAACAGCAGGCTTCCATCATGGAGCTCCATGCTCACGAAGCCATCAAGAACAAGTCGCTCTTCAATAAGAGTGTTGTAATGATTGCCCTGGTTGCCGTCGCTTTTGTATGCCACAGCATGGTGGGCGTCGAACCGAGCGTTGTTGCCCTTACCGCAGCTGCCATCATGCTGCTTATCAGCCGCGCAGAAGTCGAGAAAATCCTGCTCGACGTCGAATGGGCAACCATCGGCTTCTTCGCTGGCCTGTTTATCGTTGTTGGCGGCCTGGCCGAAACCGGCGTTATCAACATGCTCGCCAATGGCCTTATCGATATCACCGGCGGCGACATGATGATCACCATCATCGTGCTGGTATGGGCATCGGCAATCATCTCTTCCTTCCTGGACAACATCCCCATGGTTGCTACGCTTATCCCGATTCTGATTGCCATGGAATCTACCGGCGTCGACGTTATGCCTTATTGGTGGGCTATTTCCCTGGGTGCCTGCATCGGCGGCATCGGCACGCTCATCGGCGCTTCCGCGAACGTAGTGCTTTCGGGTATGTCTGGACGTTATGGCTACCCCATCAGCTTCATGGACTACACCAAGGTTGGCTTCCCGCTGATGCTGGTCTTCACCGCTATCAGCTGCGGATGGCTTCTCCTTCGCTTCTGCGTGTTCTAAGATTTCAGCCGCTTAGCGCACATGCAACCGCTTAGGTTTTGCCGCAATCTGACGAAGCAAACATGACCACAAGGACCCCGCTTCTGCGGGGTCCTTTTTTGCCTGCAGGCAGGAAATCAATTCCTCTGCCTCGATGTTATTGCGACACTTTTTAGCACGATGCAGGTATTGAGCTTCCAAGCTGCGCACAAGCAGGTACACTAGCTGCTAACACTTTTATTGAAAGGAACCCATTATGAGCAATGAAGGTAAGCGCGTTCGCGCCCACTACACCGGCACGTTCGACGACGGCACGGTATTCGATTCTTCCGTTGAGCGCGGCGAGCCCCTTGAATTCGTATGCATGGCAGGCCAGATGATCCCCGGCTTTGACGCTGCCGTGAAGGAAATGGAAGTTGGCGAAACCAAGAACGTTCACCTGCCCGCATCCGAAGCATACGGCGAGCATGACGAACAGCTGGTTCAGACCATTCCCACCGCCCAGATTCCTGGTGCTGAAGACCTCCCTGTCGGCCAGCGCATCTACCTTCAGGGCCCTGGCGGTCAGCCTATCCCTGCCCTGGTTGTTGAGGTTACCGACGAAACCGTAACCTTCGACCTGAACCATGAAATGGCAGGCAAGGACCTTAACTTCGAGATCACCCTTGTTGAGGTCGTCGAATAAAACTGGCAATATGCCACGTTACAAGAAACGGGAGCGCTTTGAGCTCCCGTTTTCTTATTGAAAGAAGGTTCGCGCAGGCGAACCTTCTTGTTTATTGACGCAATGATCACCCCCGGAAACAGTCAGATGCGTTGTCGGCCCAACGGGCGCAATGGACTGCAGCAAACGCAACTTGGGCAACGCTGCTAAAGATGGCACCAAATCTGGGTTATAGGCAGAAAAACGTGTCTGGATACGCTATAAATCACCAGTTCAAGTAT
>ENA-OUQH01000102-OUQH01000102.1-human-gut-metagenome-genome-assembly--contig:-NODE-102-length-71845-cov-6.206561_pt1 | contig 71845 bp, 64 predicted proteins | sample MGYA00237948_ERZ548828 | MGnify/ENA primary metagenome ERZ548828 (study PRJEB26490, sample SAMN05194711) | human gut metagenome | biome: terrestrial biome; feature: human-associated habitat; material...
TTCGCTCTCAAACGCAAAGCAAGCATTGCGTTTGGTTGCATTCGGCGCTCCGCTTGCGGCTTTTTATGATTTTAAACCGCTTTCAATATTATACCGTAGGGGCGACCCTATGTGGTCGCCCGTTTATATTCCGCAATATAAAAAGAGAAAAAAACATCGCCTTCGGGTAACCCCAAGCTTTGCTTGGGCTCAGTTTGTCCATTCTGCACTATTTTTCCGAAGCCCGGCGGTCGCTCGCACGGCTCACTCTCAAACGCAAATGCAAAAAGCGGTGCAGCAAATATTGCTGCACCGCTTTTTATGCACTTCTTTTATAATGCCGCCAAAATTTCATCGGCAATATTTTTCATTCCCAAAACGGTGGGGTGACCGTGATCTTTATCTATTTTCGTAAGAACAATATTTTGTATGGAATAATGCGCGCAGATTTCGGACATAACGGACGATATTTCCTCTTTAAGATCTGTATTTGTTATGTTTATGATGCGCGCCTTCGGGCATGTTTTCTTTAAAGTTTCAAAAAGCTCGCAAAGGGCGGGGGAGAAGCTTTTTAAATCTTCATCTGTCCGTCCGGAATATTTAGGCTTGCCTACGGGTGATTCCGCCCAGGAGTCGTTTGTGCCGCCGAACACAAATATTGTGTCTATATCGGAGGGTTTATATTCGTCGGTGTCAAGCCAGTCTGCAATGCGGCCGACAAATGACGTGTCGGGGCAATATTTCCCTTCATATGTAATATTGCAAACGGTGGTGCCGGAATAGCTGCAATTTTTGAGAAGATGCGAATTGGTTTTGTTTATAACATGCATCCACCACGTTTCTTCCGCGGTTTTCAAGCTGTCGCGCTGTTCTGCGGAAGGGTAATACGCATCAAAATTTTCAGGTATCACGCCTTCAAATGTGGAGTAACTGTCTCCGAGGATAAAAACATTTCCTAAAGATTTCATGAAGATCATTCCTTTTTGTAAATTTGCGTGATTAATTTTATCATAGGGCAGAGTGATTGTCAAGCTTTAAAAAAATTTAATGCGGAAAAAGCCGATTCCCAAGCGGATCGGTGCGCGGCCGCGGGAATTTTGTAAAATTGGCTCTTGACACAATACACAATATATGGTATAGTTATATATACCACAACAACTACATATAGATATAATCGTTAAAATACAATGTTTTCCATTATTTCAGAGGGGGTATGAAAAATGAAGATTATTAAAAGAAACGGATCAGAGGTTCAATTTGATGAAAACAAGATAATCAAAGCTATTACAAAGGCAAATGATGCTGTTTTGGAAGACGCGAGAATGACCCCGAAGCAGATAGAAAGAATAGGCGAGAGGGTTGTTTTGGCATGCGAGTCTTTGGGTCATTCGCCGAGCGTGGAGGAAGTGCAGGACCTTGTTGAACGCCAGATTATGGCGCACGGCGCATTCGAAGTTGCGAAAGCGTATATTACATACAGATATACAAGAGCACTTGTACGTCAGTCAAACACCACGGATGACAAAATTTTAAGCCTTATAGAGTGCAACAACGAGGAGGCAAAACAGGAAAATTCAAATAAAAACCCTGTTGTAAACTCAACGCAGAGAGATTATATGGCAGGGGAAGTGTCAAGAGATATCACAAACAGACTTTTGCTCCCCAAAGACATTGTTGACGCTCACAACAAAGGAATAATTCATTTTCATGACAGCGATTATTATGCGCAGCATATGCATAACTGCGACCTTGTAAACCTTGAGGACATGCTGCAAAACGGCACCGTTATAACCGGAACGCTTATAGAGCGCCCGCACAGCTTTTCAACCGCCTGCAACATTGCAACGCAGATTATAGCGCAGGTGGCTTCAAACCAATACGGCGGACAGTCGATATCGCTTGCGCACCTTGCGCCGTTTGTTCAGGTCAGCCGCGAGAAAATCGAAAAGGATTTAAAGCGCGAGCTTGCCGAAATCAATATTGAGCTTCCCGAAGAAACTTTCAAAGATATTGTTGAAAAGCGCCTCCGCGTTGAAATCAGAAAAGGCGTTCAGACAATACAGTATCAGGTTGTAACGCTTCTTACAACAAACGGTCAGGCGCCGTTTGTGACGGTGTTTATGTACCTTAACGAGGCGAAAAACGAACAGGAAAAGAAAGATCTGGCGGTTATAATAGAAGAAGTTTTGGAGCAGCGCCGCAAGGGAGTTAAAAACGAAAAGGGAGTTTGGGTGACGCCTGCATTTCCGAAGCTTATATATGTTTTGGAGGAGGATAATATACACGAGGGAGACAAGTATTATTATCTTACAAAGCTTGCGGCAAAATGCACGGCGAAGAGAATGGTTCCCGATTATATTTCCGAGAAAATCATGCTCGAGAAAAAAATCGACAAAAACGGAGAGGGTCATTGCTATACATGCATGGGCTGCCGCAGCTTTTTGACGCCGTACTTGGACGAGGACGGCAAGCCTAAGTATTACGGAAGGTTCAACCAGGGCGTGGTAACGGTAAATCTTGTTGACATCGGTCTTTCGGCAAACAAAAATATGGACGAATTCTGGAAAATTTTTGACGAGCGCATGGAACTTTGCCACAGAGCATTGCAGTGCAGACATGAGAGACTTTCCGGCACCGTTTCGGACGTTGCGCCGATTTTGTGGCAATACGGCGCCCTTTTAAGACTTAAAAAAGGTGAGAAGATAGATAAATATCTTCACGGCGGCTATTCGACGCTGTCGCTGGGATATGCGGGTCTCTGGGAGTGCGTTTACAGCCTTATCGGCAAAAAGCTGACAGAGCCCGAGGGTGAAAAACTCGGACTTGAGATAATGGAAAAATTAAACGAGTATACGTCTAAATGGAAAGCGGAAGAAAACATAGATTATTCGATTTACGGCACGCCGCTTGAAAGCACGACGTATAAATTTGCAAAATGTTTGCAGAAACGCTTCGGCGTTGTAGAGGGAGTTACTGACAAGGGCTACATAACAAACAGCTATCACATTCACGTAACGGAGAAGATAAACGCGTTTGACAAGCTTGCTTTTGAGGCAAAGTTTCAGGCGCTTTCGCCGGGCGGTGCGATAAGCTATGTGGAAGTTCCGGATATGCAGAATAATATCGAAGCTGTTTTGGAAATCATGAAATTTATTTATGACCACATTATGTATGCCGAGCTCAACACAAAGAGCGACTATTGCCAAAAGTGCGGCTGGGACGGCGAAATCGAGATAAAAGAACATGACGGCAAGCTTATTTGGACATGTCCGCAGTGCGGCAATACCGATCAGGACACGATGAATGTTGCGCGCAGAACATGCGGATATATAGGCACGCAGTTTTGGAACCAGGGCAGAACTCAGGAAATAAAAGAAAGGGTTATGCATTTATAAGAGTGTGCCCGGAGTGAAACGGAGAACAAAAATGCATTACGGAGAAATTAAAAATTGCGATATTGCAAACGGAATCGGGGTGCGCGTGACGCTTTTTGTGTCGGGATGCGAAAACCGCTGCAAAAACTGTTTTCAGCCCGAAACGTGGAATTTTGAATACGGAAAACCGTTTACAAAAGAAACAGAGGAATATATTTTCACGCTGCTTTCGGCTCCGTACATAAAAGGTCTGACGGTTTTGGGCGGAGAACCTTTTGAGCCTTCCAATCAGCGCGCGCTGTACCCTTTTCTGAAAGAGGTTAAAAGCCGCTTTGAAGACAAAACAATCTGGATGTTTACGGGGTTTACGTATGAAGAACTTCATGACAGCGGCTGCCGCGGAAACTGCGAAGTGACGGACAAAATTTTGTCGCTTGCGGATGTGCTTGTTGACGGAAGGTATGTTGACGAACTTAAAAATATTGCGCTTCGCTTCCGCGGTTCGTCAAACCAGAGAATAATAGATTTGAAAAAAACCTCGGCAGAGGGTAAAATTGTGCCGTGGGAAGAATAACAGAATATTTTGAAAGGGGCTGTGGCTAAAAAGTCAACCGACTTTTTAGCCACAGCCCCTTGACTTTATAATAACAACGCAGAATAAATCATATTTTTCTTTTATTTGAATAACAATACGCGGACAAGGCAAAAATAGCTTTAAAGGAATGATGATTTTGAACGCTAAAACAAGTTTTATTATTTTGCTTTTTATTATTATAGCAGCGCTTACGGCTTTTTTTATAACGCAGGGCGAAAAGCACGATGAGCACGGGAGCGTATTTGTTTGGGAGGAATGTATATGAACATGAGCAATGATGAGTATGGCAGACTGGCGGACAGGAGAACGCCCGATTCTCCGATACTGAAAAACTGCATTTGTGCTTTCGTAATCGGGGGACTTATATGCACATTGGGGCAATGCATAATAAATTTATGCAAGGCAAACGGCATGAGTTTTGAGGACGCGGCGTCCGTTACGGCTGCGGCGCTCATCTTTTTGAGCGCGCTTTTGACGGGACTTGACATATATAAAAACATTGCAAAATTTGCGGGCGCCGGGACGCTTGTTCCGATAACGGGGTTTGCAAACGCGGTTGTGGCTCCGGCAATTGAGTTTCGCTCGGAGGGGCTTATTCTCGGAATGGGCGCGAAAATGTTTGTTATTGCGGGCCCTGTTATAGTGTACGGAACACTAAGCTCGGTTATAGCCGGAATTATTTATTTTATTATAAAATAAGAGGTGGAAAAATGGGGAGAATCGGAAAACAGACGGTTAATTTTCCTTCGGCGCCGCGCATTGAAGCGTATATCTCGGTCGTCGGAAAAAAGGAAAGCGAAGGACCTTTGGGAGAATGTTTTGACGTAATAACAAAAGACGCCTTTTTGGGTGAGGAAACATGGGAAAAAGCCGAAAGCCGGCTTTTTGAAACCGGGTATAATTCAATTCTTCAAAAGGCGGGAATCTCATCGGGGGATATAAACTATATTTTTGCCGGAGATCTTCTGAATCAGTGCACCGCGTCGGCGTTCGGAATGAAGGACTGCAATGTGCCGTATTTCGGAATATTCGGCGCATGCTCGACAATGGCGGAGGGCATGACTCTTGCGGCAATGCTGACAGACGGAGGGTTTTCCGAGAAATCCGTTGCCGCTGCCGGCAGCCATTTCTGCTCGGCGGAAAAGCAGTTTCGGTTTCCGCTTGAATACGGCGGTCAGCGGCCGCCCTCCGCGCAGTGGACGGTTACGGGGTTCGGCGCGGTCTGCATAGGCAAAACGGGCAATGTGAAAATTACGGAAGCCACAACCGGCATAATAACCGACTACGGAATAAAAGACGCGGCAAACATGGGCGCCGCCATGGCTCCGGCTTTTGTCTCAACGCTCTGCGCACACTTTAAAGACACCGGGAGAACACCTTCGTATTACGACATGATTCTTTCGGGAGATTTGGGTCTTGTGGGAAAAGACATAGCAAATGAACTTATGAAAAAAGAAGGCTATGACATTTCTGAAAATTACAATGACTGCGGAGCCATGATTTTTGACCCCGAAAGCCAGGACACCCATTCGGGCGGAAGCGGCTGCGGATGCAGCGCAAGCGTGCTGTGCGGATATATTCTGCCGAGAATGGAAATCGGAGAGCTCAAAAACGTTTTATTCATAGCAACGGGCGCGCTTATGAGCCCCACTTCATCGCAGCAGGGAAACTCGATTCCGTCCGTGGCGCATGCCATAGCGTTAAACTCTGCGATGTGATTTTCTTACTCTCTTTTCCAGTCGGGCAGAGAGAGTACGGCGTGAAAAATCCTTTCGGGAAGCCCCGGATTTTCCTTGGCGAGAGACGCCAAAAGCTCTTTTATATACTGTCTTTTTGTGAACCCGTCAGCCGGGCAGGGGTTGTGAATAACGGGACTTCCGCTGCGGCGTATAAAGCTTTTTATATCGTTTTCGGTCATATAAATAAGCGGACGTATAACGTGAATATCCTGTCTGTCAAGATATGTCACGGGAGAAAAACAGCCGAGACGTCCTTCGTAAAAAAGGCACAGGAAAAAAGTTTCTATAACATCGTCAAAGTGGTGCCCGAGCGCAACTTTGTTGCAGCCGTATTTTTTGGCGGTGTTATGAAGTGCGCCGCGGCGCAGCTTGGCGCACAGCGAGCAGGGATTTTTTTCTTTCCTGATATCAAAAAGAATTGTTTTGATATTTGTTTTTTCTGTTATAAGATTCATTCCTGCTTTTTCAAAACATGAAACAAGCGGAGAGAAATCCGTTTCATCATAACCCATATCGAGAGTTATGGGAACAACTTCAAATTTTTTCGGATAAAACCGTGACAGAGCGTGAAGCCCCAAAGCGAGTGTCACGCTGTCTTTGCCGCCGGAAACGCCGACGGCTATTTTATCGCCTTCGTTTATCATTGAATAGTCATCCGCCGCGCGGCGGAGATGTGAGAGTACGCGCTGCAATTATATATGCCTGCCTTTCTATTTGATTCTTCTTATTCTTTCCATGTCGTCTTTTCGGCGTGCTTCGCGCATTTTGCGGCGGCGTATTTTTGCACGTCTTTTCTTTTCCGCGGATATCAGGAGCAGCAAAATAACCGCAAATGCCGCAATTACATAAACTCCGATGGCTTTTATTATTTTATATACGGGTCTGAAAATGAAAGCAAGCGGCATTTTTTTGTATTGTGATACAGCGGCGAGACTGCATGAAGCAATCGTGGTGCCGCCGTATAAAAATTCAACATTTCCCAAAACCTCACCCGCCTCTATGGGAGCGGAGATGTTTTTGTTAAGCGTAATATTTTTTGTAACCGCAGACGGGTCCGCGCCTTCGGGCAAAACCACGGAAATTGTTTCCGACGCTTCCAGGATAGCGTTGTCGGCATACGAATTGCGGAGCGGAACGCTGCTTAAAATATCGCCCTTTGAGGCTATAACGCTTGATTTGAGAGTGTTTATTCCGTATGACAAAAGTTTTTTGCTGTCAACAAACGAAAACATTTCTTCGGCTTTCGGGTCTGCGCCGAAAACGGCGGCAATAAGCTGCCTGTCGGAGGTTTCCGCGGCGGAAACGAGGCAGTAACCGGCCTCGGTGGTGTAGCCCGTTTTAATGCCCTTGGCATATTCATAATAGTATTTTGAAGAGCGCGAAAGCAGCTGATTTGTTGATACCAAATTTCTTTCCGGCTGCATATTGGTTGCCGGAATGGTGTATTCTCTGTTTGACACGGCTTCTTTAAAAAGAGGCAGCGTCATGGCGTAGCGCGCGATTTTTGCCATATCCGCGGGAGTTGTATAATGGTTTTCGTCATGCAGACCGTGCGGATTCTGAAAATGAGTGGAGGCGGCGCCGAGCTCGGCGGCTTTTTCGTTCATAAGCTTTACAAATTCATCGGAGGAACCGGCGATATTTTCGGCAAGAACGTTTGCCGCGTCGTTTGCGGAGGCTATGAGAAGCGCAAATATAAGGTCGTGATAAGACATCTGCTCACCTTCGAGAAGGTTTGCCTTGCTGCTGTCAAATGAAATTGAGTTTACGGCTGCATAGCTTGCCGTGAACATATCGGAAAGACGGCCTTCGGAATGCTCTATTGCTATAATCGCCGTCATAATCTTTGTTGTGCTTGCCGGATACACGCGTGCGTCTTTGTTTTTGTCAAAGAGCACAAGTCCGCTTGAGGCGTCCACAAGGACGGCGGACGGCACCGAAAGCTCCGGCGCCGCTGCGCACGGCAGCGAAAAAAGCATTATAAAACCCATTATAAGAGCGGCTGTTTTGTATTTTAACATAGAAAACTCCTTTTTTTCTGAAAATGTAGTTGAAAAAATTTTGTTTTTATTATATAATATAACAAAATGCCCTGCGTTGCAAGGGGAAATTTTTAAAGTATATAATTTTTTGAGTTGCCGCAATATGGCAAAATGGGGAGCGAAGCTATGAAAATACTGATTGTTGACGATGAAAAGCTGCTTGTTAAAGGAATTAAATTTAATTTCGAGCAGGACGGATACACGGTTGAAACAGCATATGACGGCGAGGAGGCGCTCAGGCTTGCGAAAGACAAGAGTATAGATATTATTATACTCGATCTTATGCTTCCGAAAATTGACGGGCTTTCGGTTTGTCAGAAAATAAGAGACTTTTCGAGAGTGCCGATTATTATGCTCACCGCAAAGGCTGACGATATAGATAAAATTCTCGGACTTGAGTACGGGGCGGACGATTATTTGACAAAGCCTTTTAACATTCTGGAGCTCAAAGCCAGGGTCAAGGCCATTTTGCGCAGATCGCGGCAGGAAAAGACGGCGGAGAAAAAACGCACCGAGTCCGATGACGGCAATCTGGAGATTGACGATAACCTCAGAAAAATTAAAATAGACGGCAGATGGATTGAGCTCACATCCAAGGAATTTGACCTGATGGATCTTTTCATAAACAACCCCGGCAAGGTTTATTCGAGAGAAAATCTGCTCGACATCGTATGGGGATATGACTATCCCGGAGATATACGCACGGTTGACGTACATGTGCGCCGTCTGCGCGAAAAAATCGAGCCGAATCCCGCAACGCCGGCATATATACTTACTAAGTGGGGGGTAGGCTACTATTTTAAAAAGAATTAAGCGTTCTTTAAACAGCATAAAATGGAAGCTTGCGGCAACATACGTTTTTATAATGCTTGTAACGCTTTTGCTTGTAACCGTCTATGTGCTGAACCTTGTTAAAGAATATACTTATAATGAAAAAAAGGTAAATCTTCTTACAAAGGCAAACATTCTTGCAAGCTCGCTTGAGGAAATCGACCCCGATAACGGAACAAGTTTTAAAGACATAAAAAATGCTTACGAAATAGCCGGCGACGCAAGAGTTATGTATTTAAACCGCGATCTGACGGTTGCACTCGACACGTCGGAAACGGGAAACGTTGTCGGAAAAAAGCTGGCGCTGCCGCAGACGCTGCGCGCGCTGCACGGCGAAGGAAGCGCCGTTCAGAGCGAGGACAGCGGGAAAAATTATATAAATGCCGCGGTTCCGGTGATAAAAGATTCGGCGGTGTGCGGAGTTGTATATCTGCAGGCGCCGGCGGATGACATGGTGAATTTTTTCTCGCACGTAAAATACAATCTTTTGATGCTTTCGGGCGTTGTCTGTATTATTGTAGGGCTTTTGAGCATAGCTTTTTCCGATGTTATCACGGCGCCGATATCGAGAATTGCGGTGCAGCTTAAAGAAATGAGCAACGGGCAGATAAGAAAGACGATAGACGTGCGCGGAAGCAACGAGGTAAATCAGGTTGCGGAAGAATTCAACAAGATGGTGGAGCAGCTTAACACCGTTCTTGCCAGAAGGCAGGAATTTGTTTCAAACGCGTCGCACGAGCTGAAAACACCGCTCAGCACAATAAAACTCATATGCGATTCTATCCTGCAGAACCCCGATGTTGACATGGCGGTTGTAAATGAGTTTCTTTACGATATGAACGATGAGGTTGACAGGCTCACAAGAATAACAAACAAGCTTTTAAGCCTCACAAAGCTTGACGCTTCCGCGGAAGAATCCGAAATGATGGAGCTTTCGGTTATAAATCTTAAAAATATGATGCGCCGCATAGTGAAGGCGCTGATGCCTTTGGCGGAAAGCAAAAACATTAATCTTGAGACGCTTTTTGACGATGAGGTTTTTGTAACTGCCGATCCCGACAAGCTTTGGGAGGCAATTTACAATATTGCGGAAAACAGCATCAAATACACCGAAAACGGCGGATGGGTATATGTTGAGATGTACCGTGACGCCCAAAAGGTTTACATAACGGTTGCCGATAACGGAATAGGAATGAAGGAAGAGGAAACCGACAAGATATTTGACAGATTTTACCGCGTTGATAAAGCGAGAGCGAGAGAAACGGGCGGAACGGGACTCGGGCTTTCGATTGCACTTTCCTCGGTTCAGCTTCACGGGGGAGAAATTTCCGTTGAAAGCCACGAGGGCGAAGGAAGCCTGTTCCGCATTATAATTCCCACGGTTGCCAATCCCGAGGCACAGGATCAGGAAAACCGGTAAGGGTAAATTTTTGCCGACACGGTGCGGCGGAACGGAGATTACCATGTTTAAAAAAGCAGCGGCTTTCCTGCTTTGCACAGTGTTTATTCTGGCAGGGTGCGAAAGCAATTCACAAAAAAAAGAAGAGGAAAGCGTAAAATTGTTTTTCCTGAATACCGATATGACCGCAATGGCTGAGGAGGACAGGAAACTGCCCGAAGGCGAAGAAATTCTGTCATTTGCCGTAAATGCGCTTGCGGCGGGGCCGCAGTCGCCGGAGCTGCGCCGCGCATTGCCGGAGAACACAAAGGTTCTGGATATTAAAAAAGAAGGCGGCAACGTAACGGTCAATCTGTCCGCCGAATTTGATTCCGGCGATGACATGCAAAAGCTCTGGAGCAGATATACGCTTGTTGAAACGGTGTGCTCGGTTCCGGGCGTGCAGAAAGTGCAGATTTTGGTTGAGGGGCGCGCTGTTAATTCAATTTCAAACGGAAAGCCTCTCGGAATGCTCGGAAAAGATGATATAATAACCGATTCATCGCAGATAACAAACGACAAGGTGCTTGTTACGCTGTATTTTTCGGATTCTGACGCTATGCACCTTGTGCCTGAAACGCGCCAGATTTCGGAAGGGGAAAGCGATAAAATCGAAACGGCTATAATAAACGAGCTTTTGAAAGGACCGAAAAACACAAAACTTGCCCCGGTGCTGCCGCAGGACATAAAGCTTCTTTCGGCGGAAACGAAAGACGGAGTTTGTTTTGTGAATTTCTCGGCGGATTTCATAAGCAAAATTTCGGGCGGAACCACACAGGAAAATCTTGCTTTGTACTCGATAGTAAATTCGCTCTGTGAATTGGACAAAGTCAATAAAGTACAGATTCTTGTTGAAGGCAAAAAACCCGCATCTCTCGGAAGTGTTGATTTGTCGCAGCCGTTTGAAGCGGATTACAACTTATTTGCAGGCTGATAGGAAAGGTGAGGAAAACATGAAGGAATCAATAAAAAAGTTCTCGGACATAATCAGAGAAACGTATAAAATAGACCCGTCGCTGTATTCGAAATACAGCGCCAAAAGAGGACTCAGAAATGAGGACGGAACAGGTGTTTTGGTGGGACTTACAAATATAGGAAACGTTCACGGGTATATTTTTGACGAGGGAGACAAAATCCCCGACAAAGGCTGCTTAAGCTACAGAGGAATCGACGTTTCCGAAATAATCGCCAACTGCGAAAAAGAAAACAGATACGGCTTTGAAGAGGTGGCATATCTTCTCATATTCGGACTTCTTCCGACAAGACGCAGACTTGACGAGTTTAAAACCATGCTGTCAAAAAGCCGCGAACTGCCGGAGGGTTTTACGGAGGATATGATTTTAAAGGCTCCGAGCAACGATGTTATGAACAAGCTTGCAAGATGCGTTCTGGCATGTTATTCGTACGATTCGAATCCCGATGACACGAGCATCGAAAACATGCTTCGCCAGTCCATGGAGCTTATAGCGCGTTTCCCGACAATGGTGGCATACGCATATCAGGCAAAAGAACACTATTACGATAAAAAAAGCCTTATAATACATACGCCCGTGGATTCGCTTTCAACCGCGGAAAACTTTTTGTATATGCTCAGACCCGACAACAAATACACGCCGCTTGAAGCGCGCGTTCTCGATACGGCGCTTATTCTCCATGCCGAGCACGGCGGAGGAAACAATTCGGCATTTACAACGCACGTTGTCTCCTCAAGCGGAACCGATACTTATTCCGCGATTGCGGCGGCGGTCGGCTCTTTAAAGGGTCCGAAACACGGCGGCGCAAACAACAGGGTTATGGCTATGATGGACGAAATAGAGAAAAATGTGCACAACTGGGAGGACAAAACCGAGGTGCGCGGCTACATTCTTAAAATACTGAACAAACAGGCGTATGACCGCTCGGGACTTGTTTACGGAATGGGACACGCAATATACACCATGAGCGATCCGCGTGCTGTAATATTAAAATCTCAGGCGGCTGAGCTTGCGGCGGCAAAAGGGTTTGAAAAAGAGTTTGCGCTTTACAATCTCATAGAGGAACTTACGCCCGGCGCTTTTGAAGAGGTTCGCGGAATACACAAGCCGATGTGCGCAAATGTTGATATGTATTCCGGATTTGTGTATAAAATGCTCGGCATACCGCGCGCGCTTTATACACCGATTTTCGCAATAGCGAGAGTTGCCGGCTGGTGTGCGCACAGAATAGAAGAGGTCACCGTCGGCGGCAAAATAATCCGTCCGGCATACAAAAGCGTTACAAAAAAGCGCCCTTATGTTAAAATTGACGACAGAAAAGAATAATAAAACCGAAATAACTCTGAAAATTTAATAAAATTTTTTCAGACGGTAAAAAAATATATTTTATTGCAAAAGCGTTTAAAAATGCGGATTTGACGCGGCTTTAAATGTGCATTTTGTATGTTTCGTTGTGCAAAGGTTATAAAAAATTTAAAAAATTTTAAAAAAAGTGTTTACAATCGGGTAATTTTATAGTAAAATAATAAAGAGGGTTGAGTTTTATTGGTAAAATTGTATCACTTTGCGCCGGTTGGAAAAATTTTTGGAGGCGAAAAAGCATGAAAACCGATAAAATAGCAAGAGGCACGGCGCTGCTTCTCAGCGCATTGCTTACGGCAGCTTCACTTTCGGGCTGTGCGGAAAAAACGGCAAGTGTAAGTACAAACGGTTCAAAGCTTAAGCTGAACGGAAAAAGCATTTATCCCATAAGGTGCGAAGATACTCTTTCCTGTATGATGAGCACAAGTTCACAGTGGTCATCGCAATATGCAAATTTCGGCGACACGCCCATAGCGAAAAAGCTTTCCGAAAATACGGGAGTAAGCGTTTCGTATATTCACCCCGAAGCGGGGAAGGAAGCGGAAACACTCTCGGGGATGCTTGCGGCGGGAAATCTGCCCGACATGATTCGCTATAACTGGAATTCATACGAAGGCGGCGCGCAAAAAGCCGCGGCGGACGGATATATACTTTCTCTCGGTGAAATGATGAAAGCGTGGTCTCCGGCACTGTCGGCAAAGCTTGAAGAAAACCCCGAATGGAACAGAGAAGCAAAAAGCTCCGACGGACTTTATTATACATATCCGTTCTTTAAAGGGGACAATACGCTGACGGTCGGCTCGGGTCTTATGCTTCGGAATGACTGGCTGCAAAAATGCGGACTTTCTTCTCCCGAAACCGTAGACGACTGGGAGAAAACGCTGACGGCATTTAAAAACGAATGCGGAGCGTCAAAACCGCTTGCAGGAACACAGGCGCTGTATCTTATGGCATGCGCATACGGTACGCCGAAGGGATGGTATCATGACGGAGGCACCGTAAAATACGGCTGCTTCGAAAGCGGCTATAAAGATTTCGTGCAGAAAATGGCGGACTGGTACGCAAAGGGACTTATAGATCCCGAAATTGCGGAAACACCGTCCAAAACCATTGACGCGGGTTTTCTCAGCGGCGACATAGGCGCTGTTGCCGGAAGAATCGGCTCGTCGATGGGCAAATATCTGAATACTGCCAAAACCGCGGAAGGGATAGAGCCGGGGTTTGATATTTTACCGGCGTCATTTCCGGTTTTACAAAGCGGAACAAAGCCCGAATACGGAACCTGCGACAGTGATGTTTTGCCGGGTATGGGAACGGCGATATCGGCAAATTGCCGAAACACAGAGCTTGCGGCAAGGTTTCTCGATTACGGGTATACGGAAGAAGGGCAGACCCTTTTTAATTTCGGAATCCGTGGTGAAAGCTTTGATTTTGACGGAGAGTATCCGAAATATACGGATTTGATATTGAATAATCCCGAGGGACTTTCGGTGGATTCCGCGCTTTCGGCATATACGTTCGTTTCCGGCGGACCGACAATTCAAAAGAAAGAATTTGCGGAGCAGTATTATCCGTTTCCGGCACAGACAAAGGCGCTTACGGTTTGGAACTCCAATATGACAGAGCACAGGCTGCCGGATGCATCGTCTGAAAACCTGACACCGGAATTTTTGGAAGATGAAGAAAAAATTTCGGAATATGCCGATGAAATGACAATTAAGTTTATAACGGGCAAAAAGCCGATTTCCGAATATTCGGACTTTACGGCGCAGCTCGAGAATATGGGGATTCGCTCCATTATACAATCAAAGCAGAAAGCCTATGACGATTATCTTTTGAGATAATAAGTCTTAAGGATAGAGACGCAAAGAGAAACCGCAGCTTTTTTGCGTATCAAAAATAATCAAAGGAGGGAACGCAGGCGTTTGCCTTGCGAAAGAGAGAATGAATCAAGAAAAAACAGCAAACAGTGCAAGCCCTAAAAAAAGGGCGGTGTGGCCTTCTCTTGTGAAGAAGGATTTCAGACAGAACTGGGGACTTTACATCATGATATTGCCCGTTCTGGCATTTTACATTATTTTTTGCTACGTACCTATGTACGGAGCGGTAATAGCGTTTAAAAACTATTCCACGAGACTCGGTATTCTTGCCAGCCCGTGGGCGGAACCTTTTTATAAGCACTTCCAGACATTTTTTTCAATGCCTTACTTTAAACGCCTGATGGTGAACACGCTTACCATCAGTATCAACACACTTATTTGGGGATTCCCGGCACCGATTCTTTTGGCGCTTTTGATAAATGAGCTTAAGAATAAGACATTTACAAAAATTACTCAGACAATTACATATCTTCCATACTTTATTTCTATGGTTGTTATCTGCGGTATGATAAAAACATTTACAAACAGTGACGGTTTTATTAATGACATTATTGCTCTTTTCGGCGGAGAAAGAGTTACAATGCTCAGCAAACCGAGTTATTTCGTTCCGGTATACGTAATTTCCGATATTTGGCAGAGCGTAGGCTGGGGCTCGATTATATATCTTTCGGCTCTCGCAGGCATTGATCAGGAGCTTTACGAGGCGGCAAGAATAGACGGTGCGGGACGCTGGCGTCAGACATGGCACATCACCATACCCGGTATTCTTCCCACAATTATAATACTTCTTATACTCAGAGTCGGCGGTCTTCTGAACGTAGGGTACGAGAAGATCATTCTTCTTTACAACCCGGCAACATACCAGAAGGCGGACGTTATATCGAGCTATGTTTACAGATACGGTCTCGGCGGTGACGGCGGCGCAAACCCGTGGTCATTCAGTACGGCGGTTGGTCTTTTCAACTCCGTTATAAACTTCGTGCTTATCATCATAACAAACAAGATAAGCAGAGCCGTATCGGATACAAGTCTCTGGTAAGCTTTCCGACATCGAAAATTTATTATTACAGGAAGGAAAAATACTATGCATATTAAAGAAAGTCCAAGCAGAAAAGCATTTAATGTATTTAACATTATTTTCATGCTTTGCATGATTGTAATAACACTGTATCCGCTGCTTTATGTTGTGTTTGCGTCATTGAGTGATTCAAACGAACTTATGAAGCATTCGGGTCTACTTTTAAAACCTGTCGGCTTCAGCTGGGCAGCGTATAAGGCGGTTTTCCTAAACCCCAACATTCTTCAGGGATATAAAAACACTATTATAGTTCTTATATCCAGCGTTGCTGTAAGCATGTTCTTAACATGTCTCGCAGCTTATGTTCTTTCCAGAAAGAACGTTCTCTTCAACGGCATTATAACATTTATTATAATGTTTACAATGTTCTTCAGCGGCGGTATGATTCCTACATACCTGCTCGTAAATAATCTGGGTCTTACAAACACATACTGGGCGCTGATATTGCCTACTGCCATATCGACGTATAACATGATTATTATGAGAACGGGTTTTGCGGCGATACCGGAAAGCTTGGAGGAATCGGCAAAGATAGACGGTGCAAACCACTTTACGATTCTGTTTAAAATAGTCATTCCGCTTGCGAAGCCTACAATGGCGGTTATCGTGCTTTACTATGCGGTTGCCTGCTGGAACTCATGGTTTAACGCTATGATTTACCTGCAGAAGAGAAGAGATTTGCAGCCTCTGCAGCTTATTCTCCGCGGCATACTCATCGAGAACGATACAAGCAACATGCAGGACGGTAACGTAGGTCAGGATACCGAGTCTATTGCAGAATCGATTAAATACGCTGTTATCGTTGTTGCAACACTTCCTATACTTGCTATATATCCGTTCCTTCAGAAATACTTTATTAAAGGTATTATGATAGGCGCGGTTAAAGGCTGATTTTATAAAGTTCATATAAAATATTGAAAAATGGGCTGTTTAAAAAGTCGTTTGGCTTTCTAAACAGCCCATTTTTTCAAGGGGATAGGAAAAAAGCTTTGGAATCAAAATGAGCCAAAACTTTTGTTTTGGGGTTACCCGAAGGCGTACATGGGTACGTCGAGAGGCGAAGGTTTGTTATCTTTTATGTTGCGGAGTACAATGCGGGCGGAGCACACAGGGTTGCGCCTGCTGTCGTTTCAGAAGCTCGCCTCGCGAGCGATTTCCCTTATCTTATAAACTCCGCCATACTCCACAATATTCACACTGACCGAAAACCTCTCGCCGTCCGCCTTCACAAAATGGATATAATGCGTCAAATCGTCTCTTCGCTCAACGCTGAAGGAGGCTTGAAACGGCTTGGTACGCCAATTGTTTTCGGAGAGCAGGTCAAAATACAATTCCCTTGCGGCGTCGTCGCACAGCGCATACCTCAAAGCGGCGTTGCCCGTCATGAGCGCCATGGCATATTCATTTGCGCAGTCCTTTGCCGTGTGCGGCTGACAAAAACCGCTCACACCCGAAAGAAACGCGTCCGGCGTATTGTTTTTGTACACATCCACGGTTTCGCCGCCGCGGACGTATTCGTGTAAAACGGCGTCAAAAAAGCTTTCGGGAACATACATTTTTCCGTCCGAAATTGCGGCGCGCTCGGAAAACGCCGTGCCGCCGAAAATGTTTGAGCCCTGCGTTATGAGTATGCCGCCGACCTCAGCCCCGAGGTTTTCGTCCCACGAAACGGCGTAGCCCAAAAGCTCGCTCACAGCGCGCAGCGGCACCATGCGCGTACCGTTTTCCGCGGTGTAGCACGGCGGCGCGTCCGAAACTTCTTTGCCGCAAAAGCGCATACGCGGAGTCTGCGGATTATCTTGTACAAACGGCAGAAATTTTTCCTTAAGGCAGCCCGAAAGAAGCTTCGCCGGGATTTTAAAGCGCGTCACGCCGTTTTCCGCGTCGGAAATCTCGCCGCCGTCAAAGCAGATGCAGAGAAAGCCGCCCTCAAAATAAAACGCATAGTCGTAAATTTTCGCGCGGATTTTTGAAAACGCGTTGTACTTGTATTTTGAAGGTTTTTTTAAAATTTCGTCCGCTATAAATTTGTTGCTTATGTTCCTAAAATCGCTTTTCGGGTCAAAAATATCTATAAAATTATAAGATTCGCCCGTTTCGGTATCCGTATTAAAGGTTTTTATTACGGAGCTTTTAACCTTATCGGTTAATTTCTCGTATTGCACGGCAAGCGACAGCGCCGCGCCGCGCTGCTCGTAGAAAAAGCATGACGAGCCGAGAGTTTTGTGCGGATATCCGCCGCCCGAGACGTTGTATGTCCCGTTCAGCTCTCCGAATAAATCCGCCGCCCCGTTTTTTAAAGCGCGGTTTATTTTCTCCGCCCCCTCAAAGCCGCGAAGCTCGGGCATGGCGCAGCGAAAACCGCGCCGCCACGTAAGATCCGTGAAAACGACCGCCGCTTTGGGATTTTCAAAGGCTTTTATATTCATGGTTAAAAGAAAAACGGCGGCAATAAAGGCCGCCGCGCGTTTAGCTGACATCCGTAAGATCAATGTATTTCGCTCCGTTTTCCGCAATATAGTCTTTTCTGCCCTGCAAATTGTCGCCCAAAAGCAGGTCGAACATGCGCAGCGTGCTATCCTCGTCATCGGGCATAACTTTGATAAGGCGGCGCGTTTCGGGATTCATGGTGGTTTCCCACATCATATCGGGGTCATTCTCGCCCAGACCCTTCGAGCGCTGCACCGTGCATTTCGTGTCGCCGATTTTTTGCAGAATATCCGCTTTTTCCTTTTCGTTGTACGCAAAAAACGTGTCTTTCTTGGTTGTGATTTCAAAAAGCGGCGACTCGGCAATAAACACCTTGCCTTCTCTTATAAGCGTAGGCACGAGGCGGAAAATCATGGTGAGAATAAGCGTGCGGATCTGAAAGCCGTCAACGTCGGCGTCGGTACAGATTATGACCTTGCTCCATCTTAAACTGTCAAGGTCAAACGTGTTTAAATCTTTGCTTTTTACCTCGACTCCGCAGCCTAAAACTCGCATGAGATCCATAATAATATCGTTTTTAAAAATCTTGTTCATGTCGCTTTTTAAGCAGTTTAATATTTTTCCGCGCACGGGAATAATAGCCTGAAACTCCGCGTCACGGCTTAATTTGCATGAGCCCAGCGCCGAGTCTCCCTCCACTATATAAACCTCTCTTTTCGAGACGTCGCGCGTGCGGCAGTCGACAAATTTCTGAACTCTGTTTGTAATATCTATGTTCTTGGCAAGCTTTTTCTTTAAATTTGCCTTGGTTTTTTCGGCAGTTTCGCGGCTGCGCTTGTTAAGCAGCACCTGCTCGGATATTTTTTCCGCGTCAAGCTTGTTTTCGATGAAATAAACCTCGAGATTATGGCGCAGAAAATCCGTCATTGCCTCCTGAATAAAACGGTTGTTTATAGCCTTTTTGGTCTGATTTTCGTAGTCGGTATACGTTGAAAACGAGTTTGAAATAAGCGCAAGGCTGTCGCTTACGTCCTGGAAAGTGATTTTCGATTCGTTTTTCGTGTATTTGTTGTTTTGCTTGATATAGCTGTCAATGGCGTATACAAAAGCGTTTCTCACCGCCTTGTCGGGCGAGCCTCCGTGCTCCAAAAAGCTGGAATTGTGATAATATTCCAAAACGTTTACAGAGTTTGAGAAGCAAAACGCAAAGTTCATCAAAAGCTTGTATTCGGGCTTGTCCTCGCGGTCTCTGCCCACACGCTCCGCGCTTATGGACTGAATCGCCGTCATCTCGTGCCCGCCGCACAGCTCCTTTAAATAATCCTCTATTCCGTTTGCATAAAAATAATCGAATTCCTCAAAGCCGTCCTCCGTCTCGTTGCGGAGCTTAAACGTTATCCCCGCATTTACGACAGCCTGTTTTTTAAGCGTTTCTTTATAGTATTCAAGCGGAATGTCAATATCGGTGAAAACGTCAAGATCCGGCTTCCATTTTATCGTTGTGCCGGTTTTTTTAAATCTCGTCGGCTCCTTGTAAAGGCCGCCCACGTTTTCGCCTTTTTCGAAAAAGAGCTGATATTTAAACCCGTCGCGCTGAACGTTAACCTCCATATATTCCGAGGCGTACTGCGTGGCGCACGAGCCCAGGCCGTTGAGCCCCAGGCTGTATTCGTAGTTTTTGCCGGAGTTGTTGTCGTATTTGCCGCCGGCGTAAAGCTCACAGAAAACAAGCTCCCAGTTGTAGCGCTCCTCCTTGGGGTTGTAGTCAAGGGGGATTCCTCTGCCGCTGTCGGCAACCTCAATTGATTTGTCGCGGAATCTCGTGACGGTTATAAGCGTTCCGAAGCCTTCCTTCGCTTCATCTATGGAGTTTGAAAGAATTTCAAACATCGCGTGCTCGCATCCGTCCAGTCCGTTTGAACCGAAAATAACTCCGGGGCGCTTTCTTACTCTGTCGGCGCCCTTTAATGACGATATGCTGTCATTTCCGTATGATTTTGCCATTTTTTCTCCTTCCTTTGCCTGCCGCTTCGCTCTCAAACGCGAAACAAGTATCGCGTTTGGTTTTACATTCGGCGCTTCGCTTACGAAATGCTTTGCATTTCTACCCTCATAGAGGAATAAAAAGCCACGCGCCGGTCGCGGCTTTTTATGATTTTAAGCCTTTTCCGCTCTCCATAAATACCGTGAAAAGTTGGTAGTGCCGCGAAGGCGTTATGTGTGCGTTTACAAACACATAGCATTCGCAAACGTGACTTTTCGCGGAAAAGGAGGAACAGCGGAGCGTGTGACTGATTTTCATTCCGAAAATCGGAACGGAGCGCAGCTTGTCCCGACGCCGTAGGGGCGACCCTGTGTGGTCGCCCGTGCTTACGGAAACAACACGTTGTTTCCTACCCTCATATCGTCGGAACGGAGCGCAGCTTGTCCCGACGCCGTAGGGGCGACCCCATGTGGTCGCCCGCATTGTTTCCTCAATACCACGCGGGCAATTCACAAATTATTTAACGCCGTATTTTTTCTTAATATTTTCATTTCTTTCCGTAAACGTATTAACCGCCCACAAAACGCTCATGAAAACAAGCATATCGCAGCTGAGCTGAAACAGCAGAAGTCTGCGGCTGACGGACGCCGTGCCGCCCGAAACGAGCGTCATCGGCAGCAAAATAATATTAAACAAAAGGTAAAATGCCGAAGCAAGTTTAAAGCCTTTGTCTTTTTTGCGCGTTTTTATTAAAACCGCAATCACGGCTATATAGTACACCGCGAAAACGATAAGCGACGCGGGCGTCATAAATCTGCGCGCCCAGCTCCACAGCGACGGCGCTTTCTTTATGCCGTAGCTGCCGTCCGTCTGCATTTTTATGTATTTCTGCGTTAAAAACGGTGCGTTTTTGCACGCAGTATCAAGCGCCGTAGCAAAATTTTTCGGGTGCGTGAAATAGAATTTAAGAACCTTTGCACCGCTTATATTTTCAAAAATTTCGCTTTTTGCCGCATCAGACTCTATGTCTGTCTCCTTTTGCGCCTCGTACCAGTCTTTTCCTATTAAAGACGCATATTTATCCGAAATTCCGAAAAACGCAAGATCTTCGCTTTTTTGCGCCGCTCCCATGAAAACGGAATTATATTTTTCCATATTTTCGTCTTTGTATGACGGCACACCGCCCAAAGCGCCCCACAGAAGAGCCAGCGCACACAGCGCCGCCGCAGCCGACGGGAAAATCTCCGCGCGTCCCCTGCTCTGCATGTAGAAAACGCAGCCGAAAAGAAGCACAAGCGCGCAAAGGAAAAACGCGTCCGTATACGGTGAATTCAAGTAAGCTATATAGCCTATGTCGCACAAAATGATCGCCGCAAGCGCCTCCGCAAAAGGCTCGAGCTTTTTGGTGTGCATTTTAACGCCCGCAATCACAAGACACACGCCCAGCGCATAAAACGGCAGATACAAAAGCGCCGCAAAGCGGATATCGAGTATGTTTTTCGTAAAAATTCCGCTTATGGCTTTAGCCGCGGAAAGCACAAAAAACGCATTGTCCGCCGGCATATCCGCGCCGTAGCGCGCCACAAACCCCTCCGCCCCGTCGGGGGTGTAAAGTCCGTTCCCGGAAAGCAGCGCAAAGAGGCTCCCGTCATCGCCCTTGCCGAAAATGGGCGGCACAAAAAGCGTTGCGGCAATAATAAGAATCGATATTATCATTATGATTTTTTTTGATTTGCTCATATTTAGTCTCCTTATTTTCCCTTATCTGTTTAATATTATTGCTCATCAGGTTTTGACGTCGTGTTTTGGGGAGCTGCCGAAGGTGGCGGCGAGGGCTTTATTTCACTTTCCGCATCAGGCGCGTTTTCACCCTCGGGCAGAGCTGCCGCCGGTGCGGATTCCACAGGCTTTGTTCCGACCCTTACAATTGTTTTCGTTGCCGCGTACGTGCTTTTTGAAGTGAGTTTTTTCTCGCCTTTAACGCCGTTTACCGTAGCGGTTTTGTATGTCTCAACAACGCAGCCGTCCGCGCCTTTTTTCTCGATTTTCCTTTCGCCCTGAGGCAAAGACGGATCCTGCTTCTCCGTCACGGGAGATGGGATTGTGCTTATGCGCACGGGCGTTACTTCAACTTTCACCGTGTCATCGCGGTATCCCAGAAGCGACACCGTCACCGTTCCTCCCGAGCCGCCCGCCGCAACCTTGAGCGGATAGCCGGTGTTGTTTTTGAATTTGAAATCTATATTTCCATAGTCCACCGTGGCGTCCTGACCGAGCGGCACATAAGACACCGGAAGCTGATGGTTTGTTCTTGTTACGATTTCCATATTGGCATACAGCGTTGCGCAGTAGAGCGTTGAGGAAACCTGGCAGATTCCGCCGCCGATTCCGTCCACAACCTCGTTGTTCATATACACGTGCGCCACCTTAAATCCCCTTGCCGCCGAGCGCTCGCCGACGATGTCGTTATACGAAAAAACATCTCCCGGCATCAAAATCACGTCGTTTATAAGCTTTGCCGCAAGATAGATATTTGAGCTTCTGCTCCTGTCTCCGCTGTTGAAATTTGATTTATAGCTGCCCAGAGTCTGCGCAAAAAGCCTTGCCTTCGCGTCCTCATAAAGCAGGGACGGCATTTCGATTTTTGCCGGAATTTCAAATTCCTCGCCGTACTCGGTGTGCTGCTTTATAATGTCCTCAGCCTCTTTTTTGTTAAAATCAATGCCGTATTTATGCGGAATAACCACAACCGCGTTTCCCTCTTTTTGGTAAGACGCATCGCACGGCGCGCTGAAAGCGTCTTCATAGAGTTTTTCGGCAGTGAGCTTTTTGGGCTGTCTTGTTTTCTTTGAAAATTTCAAAGTATCGTCAAATTTTCTCTCGCCCGCGGCTTTTTTGATTCCGTCCATAATCTCCTCGCTGTCAGGCATGTCACCGGGAGTTCCGTTTTTGACAAAAAGCTTGCCGTCACGCACACTGAAACTGTATTCCGTCACGGGAGTTCCCGTTCCCTCGAGCATTTTTTCAACACAGGAGAGAAGCTTTTCATCGTCCGCCGTAAACGACACCGGAAGATTATATCCCTTAAAAAGCGCCGCCACAGCGTCGCCGCATCTTTTGAAGAAACTGCCGTTTCTGCCGTAAGCCATTGCCTCCTCCGCGGTTTTTTCGAAGGAATAAACCGTGCTGAACTCATCCGTGAAAATTTCTCTCTCGTTTCCGGCAAGGTCAAGCTTTATTTTGCCGGGCGCCATTTCATCTCCGAACCTGCTTCTCAGAGCCGCCTCCGCCTCCTGCGCCGTAAGTCCCCCGAGTTTCACTCCGCAGCACTCCACGCCGCGGTATACGGTTTTGTTTGCCAGAACATATGTCGAGGCAAACGCGATAACAAGCAGCAGCAGCGCCGCCGCAGCAATTAAAAATATTTTTGCGGAAAATTTTGAAGGTTTTCCCTTTGTCACTTAATACACCTCTTTAAGATTTATCTTATTTTTATTATACACATTTCATCTATTCTATATTATAACAGTATTTCCGCTTTCCGTAAAGCATATTTTTAATTTTTTTCAATTTGATAATTTAAATTAATAAATTGTTTACAACTTTTTAATACTATGTGCATAATTTCTTGCTATACTAAGCTTGTACGATTTCCTCCGGAAACATACCAATTCTTTTTCATTTACGGCAGGGGCGCCCCGAAAGGAGCGCTCCTGTTGTTTTTTCTTGACAAAATTCCGCCCGGATGATATAATTTTTTTATAAGAATTCGGGAGGAAATTTCATGACACTGCAGCAGATTTACTACGCCCTTACAATAGCCGATTTCGGCTCCATGAACAAAGCGGCGGAATCTCTTTTTATTTCCCAGCCTACTTTGACAAGCGCCGTAAAAGAGCTTGAGGCGGAACTTGGCATATCGATTTTCCGCCGCACCGGCAGGGGCGTTGTTCCGACTCCGGAGGGCGAAAATTTTCTCATATATGCGCGCCAGCTTTATCAGCAGTATGAAATGCTTATTATGCGCTACAGCTCGCCCGGCAGACTTAAGCGCAAGTTCGGCGTCTCCTCGCAGCACTATTCCTTTGCCGTAAAGGCGTTTGTCGAAACGGTGAAAAAATACGATACTCAAAAATATGAATTTGCCATGCGCGAAGGCAAAACCATGGACGTTATAAAAGACGTGAGCACATTAAAAAGCGAGATAGGCATACTGTATATGAGCGATTTTAACCGCAGGGTGATTTCAAAATATCTGCGCGACAACGAGCTTTGCTTCAATAAACTCATAACATGCAGGCCGTATGTGTATATCCACAAAAGCCATCCTCTTGCAAAGCAAAGCGCCATCTCTTTTTCAGACCTTGCCGACTATCCCTGTCTTTCTTTCGAGCAGGGCGAAAAAGGCTCCTTCTATCTTTCCGAAGAAATTTTAAGCACTAACGAATATCCCCGTATCATAAAAGCCACCGACCGCGCAACAATGCTCAATCTCATGATAGGCTTAAACGGATATACGCTCTGCTCCGGCATTATCTGCGAGGAATTAAACGGCAGCGAATATGCCGCCGTCCCGTTTGAGGGCGACGCCGAGAATCCCGCAAATACAATGGATATAGGCTATATCGTCAAAAAAAGCAGCGTGATGAGCGAGCTCGGGGAAACCTATATAAACGAAATGAAAAAATATCTTGAGGGGTGCGTTTAAAAATTGTATAAGAATTTTCTTAAAAGACTAATTGATATAATCCTTTCCTCAATCGGCATAATCATTCTCGCGCTGCCAATGGCGGTTATTGCCGTGATAATCAGAGCGGATTCTCCCGGAAAAGCTCTGTTCAGTCAAAAGAGAATCGGAAAAAACAAAAAGATTTTTTACATATTAAAATTCAGAACCATGAGAAACGATGCACCGCACAACGTCCCTACGCACAAGCTTGACGGTGCGCAAGCGTTCATTACCAAGCCCGGTGCGTTTTTAAGAAAATATTCACTTGACGAGCTGCCTCAATTGATAAACATTTTTAAAGGCGAAATGTCAGTTATCGGGCCGAGGCCCGCTCTTTGGAACCAATACGATCTGACAGCGGAACGCGATAAATATCATGCAAACGATGTGCGTCCCGGTCTTACCGGATTGGCACAAATAAAAGGCAGAGATGAGCTGTCCCTCTCCGAAAAGGCGCGTCTTGACGGAATATATGTACGCAATTTGAGTTTTATGCTTGATACAAAATGTTTTCTTGAAACAATTTTTTCCGTATTAAAGCATGACGGCGTTTCGGAAGGCTCCGGAGAATGTTCCTGCAAGGCTTTAAAGGAGGTTCTGAAATCTTGAGCAGAATCCTTTTTTTGGTAAATCATGATTTAACCATTTATAATTTTCGTTTCGAGCTTGTAAAAAAACTAATATCATGCGGAAACGAAGTCTTTATTTCTTCTCCGAACGGTGAAAAAATAAAATATCTTACAGATATCGGCTGCAATTTTACCGAGACACCCGTTTCCTGCCACGGAACAAATCCTTTTACAGATTTTAAGCTCTTTCTTATCTATTTGAAATTAATAAAAAAAATCAAACCCGATGTTATCCTGTCTTACACAATAAAGCCGAATATATACGGCGGAATTGCCGCTTTTTTAAACCGCACTGCATTTATGCCAAACGTAACGGGTCTCGGAATCGCCGTTGAGAATCCGGGTCTCATGCAGCGCTTTATCAAGCTTCTTTACAAGGCGGCTTTTAAGCATGCGGCATGCGTTTTTTTTCAAAACTGCGAAAACATGCTTTTTTTTGAAAAAAACAGGCTCTATAACGGACACAGGCGGATTCTTCCGGGTTCGGGTGTAAATCTCGGAAAATTCACGCCGCTTAAATATCCCGATACAGATGAAATAAATTTCGTATTTGTTTCACGAATTATGAAGGACAAGGGCATAGAGGAATACCTTGAATGTGCTGAATATATAACAGAAAAATACAAAAACGTTAATTTTCATATATGCGGCTTCTGCGAAGACGGTTATGAAGAACGTCTAAAAACCTTTTCGGATCGCAAAACCGTTATTTATCACGGAATGGTAAACGATGTCAGGGAAATATACAAAGAATGCTGCGCCATTATTCACCCGTCATATCACGAAGGTATGTCAAATGTTCTGCTCGAGGCCTCCGCCTGTGCAAGAGCATGTCTTTGCTCCGATATTGTCGGGTGCCGCGAAATTGTTGACGACGGGGTAACAGGCTTCCTTTTTAAGGCAGAAAACACGCAAAGCCTTATTTCGGCAGTTGAAAAATTTCTTTTTTTGGATGCGGACAAGCGTCTTAAAATGGGACTTTGCGCAAGAGCGAAAGTAGAAAAAGAATTCGACAGACAAATTGTTGTGGACACATATATAAATGAAATTAATAAAATAATCTGAAACGGAATCAAACGTCTGCGGCAAAAACCGCAAAAAAACGGGTGCGGCAAATCAACACTGCCGCACCATTTTCTTTATATTTTCTTACACAAACAGCGGACTTACCGATATATCCGCATAAATTCTCTTAATTGCTTCCGCAAAAAGATCCGCAACGGAAATAACTTTAATTTTATCGATTTTCTTCTCTTCGGAAAGCTCGATTGTGTCAAGCACAACAAGCTCTTTTATGGGCGAATTTTCGATTCTTTCGATAGCGGGGCCGGACAAAACGGGGTGTGTGCAGCAAGCGTAAACTTCCTTTGCGCCCCTGTCCATAAGCGCCTGAGCGCCGTGTGTGATGGTGCCGGCGGTATCTATCATATCGTCAACCATGATAACGCGTTTATCCTTTATATCGCCGATGATATTCATAACCTCGGAAACGTTGGGTTTCGGGCGGCGCTTATCGATTATTGCAATCGGCACGTCAAGTCCCCTTGCAAAGTTTCTCGCTCTTGTCACGCTGCCGAAATCGGGCGATACGACAACAACATCGTCCATGTTATCTTTAAATTTCTCTTTAAAATAGGGATAAAGCCGCGGAACGCCCAAAAGGTGATCGAGCGGAATATTGAAAAAGCCCTGAATCTGAGCGGCATGCAAATCCATTGTAAGAACTCTGTCCGCGCCGGCGCATGTGATAAGGTCTGCCACAAGCTTTGCCGAAATCGGATCTCTCGCCTTTGCCTTTCTGTCCTGTCTGGCATAGCCGTAATAGGGGATAACGGCGGTTATTCTGCCTGCCGACGCTCTTTTGAAAGCGTCAATCATAATAAGCAGCTCCATAAGATTGTTGTTTACGGGATCGCAGGTGGACTGAACGATGAAAACATCGCTTCCGCGCACGGTTTCGTAATTGTTTACGTAAATTTCCCCGTCGCTGAACTGCCCGACCTCCGACTTGCCGAGTGAAATTTCAGCCATTTTGATTTCGCCCGAAGCAAGCTCGGTGATTTTGTACTCGGCAATCTTCTTCTTCAGTGCCTCAACGATTTCGCCGGCGAGCTTTTTGCTTGAATTGCCCGCAAAAATCTTGATGTCTTTTCCGTGTGTGATCATTATTTTTTCTCCATTCCGCCGTTCCGCTCCGGCAAATAATATATGAATTTCTCATCTGCGGAAAACTGACAAGAAATTTAATTTGCGATTTTATTCCGCGTCTCTTTTGTCCTTCCAGCCGTGTTTTACAACCTGGCGCGCCCTTGCTATTGCAAGAGACTTTTCGGGAACCGTGTCCGTTATGGTGGAGCCTGCGGCGATATACGCCCCGTCCTCAACCGTCACGGGTGACACAAGATTTGTGTTGCAGCCGATAAACGCGCGGTTTCCTATTTTGGTGCGGTGCTTTTTCTTTCCGTCGTAATTTACGGTGACGGTGCCGCAGCCGAAATTAACTTTTTCGCCGACGTCGCTGTCACCGACATATGTAAGATGCGAAACCTTTGTTCCGCTGCCCAAAACAGAATTTTTAATTTCCACAAAGTCGCCGACTTTGCAGCCGTCTCCTATGCAGCTTCCGGGTCTTATATACGCAAAGGGACCCACAGCGCAGTCACTGCCTATCATACTGTCCTTTGCGGCGGTGTTGTCAAGCGACGTGTTTTTCCCGACATACACATTGTTAAGATGCGTATTCGGCCCCACGGTGCAGCCTTCGCCTATCACGGTTTTGCCCTCTATGATGCAGCCGTTTAAAATCTCGGCGTCTTCTCCTATCTCCGCTTCGGGAGCAATATATGTATTTTCGATATTCTGAAAAGCTACGCCGTTTTTCGCATGGCGCGTGTTTATTCTCATGCGCATGATTTTGTCGGCATTTGCAAGCTCAAGCCTGTCGTTTACGCCGAGCAGCTCCTCCGCGTCCTCCAAAACAAACGCGCCGGCCTTTTTGCCGCCGTCTTTGAGGATTCTTACGGCGTCGGTTAAATAATATTCGCCCTGGGCGTTCTTGTTATTAATTTTTTTCAGCGCTTCGGAAAGCTCTGCGGCATTGAATATGTACATTCCGCCGTTTATCTCGCAGATGGCGCGCTGAGCCTCCGTGGCGTCTTTGTATTCTATGATTTCGGCAACGCCGCCGGCAGCGTCTCTTATGATTCTGCCGTATTTTGCGCCGTCGCTCAAAACGGTTGTGAAAACCGTGACGGAATTTTCCGCCGAGCGGTGATATTCAAGCGCTTTTTGCAGCGTTTCCGCACGCAGAAGCGGCGCGTCTCCGGAAAGAATAACGCATTCGTCCGCGTCTCCGAAATGCACCGCGGCACGCGCCACGGCGTCCCCCGTGCCCAAAAGTTCGGTCTGTACGGCGTATGTAACGCTGTCGCCCAAAATGGCGCGGATTTCGTCCTCTCTGTGGCCGACAACCGCAATTATCCTGTCCGCTCCGCATGAGCGTGCCGTGTCTGCCACAAGCTTTATCATGGGCGTTAAAGCCACTTTAAAAGAAGCCTTTGCATGAGATGACTTCATTCTTGTTCCTTTTCCCGCCGCCATGATGACGGCCGCTGTTTTTGGCATATTAATCTCCTTTACTGTCGCTTGCTGCCGCTTCGCTCCTAAAACGACAGCAAGCAGTCGTTTTAAATTGCATTCGGCGCACCGCGGCTTTTTATGATTTTAAGCCTTTTCCGCGTTCTCGAACCACCGTGAAAAGTTGGTAGTGCCGCGAATGCGTTTATGTGTGCATTTATAAACACCAAGCATTCGCAAACGTGACTTTTCACGGAAAAGGAGGAACAGCGGAGCGTGTGACTGATTTTGTATTCAAAATCGGAACAAAGCGCAGCTTGTTCCGACGCCGTAGGGCGGCGGTACGCGTTTCGCCCGTCTTATTTTTGCAACACCAAACAAAATATTTGCGCGCAAATAACATTTACATATAAAAAGGCAAGAATAATCCTGCCTTTTTACTTTAAAATCACTCTTCGGATTCTTCGGGCTCCGCCGAAGTTTTCAGATAATCTTCGTATGCCGAAATTACGGAGCGCTCGAGCGCTTCACGCATCTTCGGATTCACCGGGTGTGCAATATCCTTGTACTCACCCGAACGAACTCTCTTATTCGGCATGGAGATAAACATTCTTCCCTCGTTTTCAATAAGCTTGATATCATGAATTACAAAAGCCCCGTCAAACGTTACCGATACCACAGCTTTGAGTTTTCCCTCAGAATTTACTTTTCTGACGCGAATATCCGTGATTTCCATTTGTATAACGCCTCCAGTATAAGAAATATAAGATCTGTGTTTCCGCTTCTATTTTATCAGACTTTTTAAAAAATTTCAAGAAAAATTTTAATAAACTATAGGATTTTTTTAAAAAATGGTGTATAATATAAATAAATACAAAAAAATCGGTGCAATTTAACTGAGAGGATGACATTTTTTGAATACATTTGATTTAAACACGCTCCCCTGCGGCGGACGCGTGCATTTTATAGGCATAGGCGGCATCAGCATGAGCGGACTTGCGGAAATTCTGCTCGGCAGGGGGTATAAAATAAGCGGCTCGGATATGAAAGAATCCCCGATAACGCAAAAGCTGCGCACGCTCGGCGCGGAAATTTATATAGGGCAAAAAGCAGAGAATATTCACCCCTGCGACCTTATCGTATACACCGCAGCAATAAAAGAAGACAATGAAGAATATATTGCCGCCGTGCGCTCGGGCATAAAGCTTATTGACCGCGCCGCGCTTTTGGGCGCGGTGATGCGTGCATATAAACATGCCGTGGCAATTGCCGGCACGCACGGAAAGACCTCCACAACATCCATGATGACGCATATTATGCTTGCCGCCGGCGCAGACCCGACGGTGTCGCTCGGCGGAGAACTTCCTGCAATAGACGGCAATATACGCGTCGGCAAAAGCGACTCATTTGTGTGCGAGGCGTGCGAATATCACGGCAGCTTTTTGAAATTTTTCCCGTTCGTTTCGGTTATACTTAACATTGAAGAAGACCATCTCGACTATTTCAGGGATATCGAACATATAAAAGAAACCTTCCGCGGCTTTGCGGAGCTTGTGCCGGAGGACGGCGCGGTTGTTGCGGATATTGACGGCGAAAATGTGCGCGCGGCATTGCGCGGCATAAAGAAAAACGTGATAACATGCTCCTATGACTCGGAAAACGCCGATTATCACGCCGCGGATATATCATACAATTCCCGCGGTGAAGGCTCTTTCACGCTTTTTGAAAAAGGAAAGCCGCTCGGCACAATAACGCTCTCCGTGCCCGGAAAACACAATGTTTCAAACGCTGTATGCGCGGCTGCTGCCGCAAGATTTCTGGGCATTCCGTTCGATGCCGTAAAGCGCGGCCTGCTTTCATACGGCGGCGTTCACAGAAGATTTGAATATAAGGGCGAAAGAAACGGCGTCACCGTTATAGACGACTATGCCCACCACCCCACCGAGATTGAGGCGACCCTCAAAACCGCGGCAAATATGAAGGGCGGCACCGTTTGGTGCGTTTTCCAGCCGCACACGTATACGAGAACGAAAAAGCTTTTCGGCGATTTTGTGCGCGTGCTCGGAGAAAGCGGCGCAAAAGTTATTATGCTCGATATTTTTGCGGCGCGCGAAAAGGACACGGGTCTTGTAAGTTCGAAAGAGCTTTCGGACGCAACGCCCGGCAGCCGCTATATGCCGGGATTTCGCGAATGTGCGGATTTTCTGCGCCAAAACGCAAAAAGCGGCGATATTGTAATTACAATGGGCGCCGGAGATGTTTATAAAGTCGGTGAAATGTTTTTGGATAAAAAATGAAGAAATCCGGCCGAAAATTAATTTATTTTTTTCGACAATTGACTTTGCTTAAACGCTGTGTTATAATTTTAACCGTAGCAAGAGATAGATGACGGCGGTTGTTTCCGACACCTCTTCGAAAGGAGGTGTCTTTTATGGAGTATTTTTTGTCATTTGCTTTAATTGTAATGATAATAATCGCATACATAGAGAAATAGCCGCCTATCTCCGCGAAAGATAGACGGCTTTAATTTAGTAATACATTTTTTGCGGAAACAACTAAAGTCATTTCCTCTTGCTACACTTATATATTATCACAATCTTTAAAAAATGTCAATGTTTTTATTTCAAAAACCGGAACGAAGCGTAGTACGTTCCGACGCGTAGGGACAATTCACGAATTGTCCGCTTGGTGTTGCGGAAACAAAACGGGCGACCACACAGGGTCGCCCCTACGGCGTTTGAGAGCGAGCTGTGCGAGCGACAAGCCGGCGACTCAGTAATGCAAATGCATCGCATTCATTATATACTCCAAAAAATCAATAACCGACCCATGCATTACACCGCTTGAAATCAGAAGGGCAAGTGTGAGAGAAACGGCAAAAAGCGTCAAAAACACGGCGCGTTCTCTCACGCTGCCCTTTGTTTTTTTGAAATCCGCCGCCCAGATACAGGCAAAAAAAGCTATTGTGACAAGCATTTTTTCTTACCTCCCGCAAAAATCAGCGTTACAAGCGGAATAATTATAACAAACGGCGTTGACGCAAACGCGAGATAATTCGCGCCCCATCTCATTCCGTCAAATCCCGACTCAAACGAAAGCTCCGCAAGACACGCTATAAGCGCGCCCGTGACAAATACAAGCGATGAAGATTTTTTTATGCCTGCCGTCTGCTCCTCGGCGCGCACCGCCGCGGCAAAAATGAGTGCTATTCTGAAAAAGCAGGCGCCTGCTATCACGAACGAATCGAGTGTTTCTATGCGCGTCAGCGTGTTTTTAACGTCTATCATGCGCAGCGTTTCGTATGACGGCACGCTCGCTATCGAAAGCGTAACGCCCAAAACCGCCACCGCGCGCACAATTATTACAAGAAGAATCACTCCGCCCAAAAGCGCGCCGCGCCAAAGGGCTTTTTTTATGCCGCCTTTTTCAAAGCTTTGCGCAAACATTGTAAGCGCAAGAATTTCCCCGAACGGCTCGCACCAGGACGTGTGAACGCTCTGTGTGTATTCGGCTGCCGATTTTGTGAAAAACGGCATAAAATTTTCGGGGTTCATCTGCGATATCAGCAAAACATAGTTTAAAACCACAAAAATTGCGGTGAAAACAACAATAATCACGCTCATGCGCATTATGTTTTCATAGCCCGATTTAACACCGAGAGCGCACACAAAAATCATTGAAACCGTTATGGCGGCAGAGGGTGTTTCGGGCGCTATATAGCCTATAAAAAACTTTGAAACGCCGTTCATGTTAAAAGCCGCGGCGCAGAGAAAATACAGAGTGTAGAAAACGCACAGCGTCTTTGAAAACCACTTTGGAAAGACGTTTTCGAAAATGCCGAAAAGGTTTTTTCCGGGGAACTTCTCAAGCATTGCGCCGTACATAAGCGCCGTCAAAACGCCCGGAATCATTGCCGCGGCAAACGCCATCCAGCTTTCCCTGCCCATAACGCCCGATATTATGGTTGTAAAAAGCAGCGTTCCCTGCATGATTGCCGCAGCCGAGAACATAAGATCCGTTTTTCTTATCACTTCAAGTTCGCCTCCCCTGCTTTTTTCGCACTCCCCGCAACGCTGCCCGACTCCTGTACCGAGGAATCCACCTCAATTTCAACATACGTTTTTTTGAACCGCCCCGCCCAAGTTCCGGCATACTCTTTCCAAAGCTTCGGCTTTCTCTTGTAAATTTTGTCTCCGAGACCGAAAACGTCCACCCCCATGGCGCGCATTCTGTCAAGCGATGTGTTGACCTGGTCGGCAATGGCGGCGTTAAGCTTTGCACGCACGGCGTCCCTGCCCATGGTTTTTAAGATATCGTCCGCGTCCGTTATAAGATGCACGTCCGCGCTGATTTTCGCCTTAAAATAAATTTCCCCGTTTTCGTCTTCTTCAACGCTCAGCTTTGTTTTGGCGCGCTTGACGTCCACGCCCATTTCGTTGTCATCAAATTTCAGCATGATATCAACCGAGCTCATCTTGTCCGTAAGCCACAAAATGCCCTTTGTCTCCTCAGTGTTTATTTCGCCGACCATTTTGTCACCCGAGAAAACCGCGCACCCTTTTATAAAAAGTTCGTCCTTGCCGGAGTTTTCCGAAAGCGAAACACACGGCACCGCCGTTCCCTTCTGCTGTAGCATCATGTTTTCCACAAAGTCCAAAACCGTAACTTTTTCCCATTCGGAGACCACCGCCATGCGGTCCGCCAAAGCCGCCATGTTGACAGCCGGCGTCTTCATAAGCTCCGACGAGGTGTCCATGATGTCGGCAATATCGCCGTCCGCCACAAGCACGGAGACGTTTATGCGAAGCTCATTGTCGCGCATGAAATAGTCAAGATAATTATAAATTCCCTCCGCTGCCACCGTCTTGTCAAACAGAATTATAAGGTCGTGCGAAAGATACACGTCTTTGCCGCAGCGGCGCGAAATATCCTGAAGGCAGTTTCCGAGATGCTCGCTCGAGGTATAGTAATTTGTGTATACATTGCTGCTGTCTCCGCCGCCCGACTCGCCTATCCCGACGTTTGAAGGGATAATTATCTGGGAAACCGCGCACAGCCTGCCGTCGTCCTCCCTGCCTATGGCAATTCCCAAAACTATTGCAATATCTTCAAGTTCGCGGCTGCCCCAGCATCCGCTTAAAAGCAGAACGCTCATAATACATGCCAAAAGCTTAATTTTTTTCATCGCCGTTCACCTCCGGAGGGGCAGAATATTTTTGTCTCACGGGATTTGTTTTCGAAAGCTTTTCGGGTCTTGTCAGCATCAGCCGCAGCGGCACGCGCCACACCGAGTCCTTAAGATCCCCTAATCTAACCGGCACAAACGGCGCCAAAAACGGTGTGCCGAACGATCTTAAAGACGAAAGATGCACAAACAGAGCCAAAAGACCCAGCGTTATCCCGAAACCGCCCATAAATGCCGCAAGGAAAAGCAGAACATAGCGTATAACCACAATCGCATTTGTGAGATTTGGCGTTGCAAAAGCCGTAACGGCGGTAATCGCCACGGCAATTACCATCGGCGCGCCTATAAGACCTGCCGAAACGGCGGTTTCTCCTATAACAAGCGCGCCCACTATGCTCACCGCCTGCCCCACGGGTTTCGGGAGCCGCACACCGGCCTCTTTTAAAATTTCAAACACCACAATCATCAAAAATGCGTCAACAATGCTCGGAAACGGTGTGCCTGCGTTCGCCTCCGCCATGGTGAAAAGCAGATTCATCGGAATCATTTCATGATGAAAAGACGTCAGCGCAACATACCCCGGCAGCGCCAGAATGCTTATAAAAAAAGAAAGATACCGGATTATTCTCTGAAGCGTTGCGGAAACCGGATGAATATAGTAGTCCTCCGGTGACTGGAAACTCTCTTCAAAATACATCGGCGCCGTGAGCACAAATGGCGAGCCGTCCACAATAACGGCAACTCTCCCCTCCAAAATCTTCGCCGCGGCAATATCGGGCTTTTCCGTGCTGCCCACGGTCGAAAAAACCGACTTCTGGTTGTCCTCCAAAAACTGCTGAATGTAGCCCGAGTCCAAAATTCCGTCTATGTCCATCTTCGAAATGCGCTCTTTAATAAGCTTTGGGAGATTAGGGTTTACAACGTCGCGCAGATACATAAGCGTTATGTCGCTCTTTGTTTTTCTGCCTGCCTTCATGCCCTCCGCCGTAAGGGTCGGGGATTTTATGCGGCGGCGGATAAGCGCGGTGTTTGTGCGCATATTTTCGATAAATGCCTCGCGCGCGCCTCGTATGACGGAGTCCGTCTGCGGAGTGTCCACAGAGCGTTTTTCAAACCCTTTCGCGTTTATTATAAAGCCCGTTTGAAATCCGTCGCACAAAAGCGCGGCGTCGGCAGAGAGAAAGCCTGCGGCAATCTCCTCAAGGTACACGGCGCTTTTAACCTCGCTTGCAACTATAAGCTGCTCCGCAATGTCCTGCGCCGTACGTATTTCCTTTGTCTGCGTGCCGTACATCAGCATTTTTATGATGCTGCCTTCGATGATGTCGGAGTCCGAAAGGCCGTCTGTGTATATTACCGCAGCGGCCCTTCCGCCGGCGCTGAACTGCCTTATAACAATGTCGTTGCTGTTCCCGGTGAGTGTGCGCAGCGCCTCTATGTTCTTTTCAAGATTTTTGGAAATTGCCGTTTTTTTCGTGTCTTCCGCTGTTTCGCAGCCGTTTTTTTTCAGACCGTTTATTTTTTTAATCCATTTTTTCAGCATAAATCTCCGCCTCCCGAAAGATATTGTTTCCGTTTGCGGAAATTTTATGCAGTAAATAAAAAAGCTAAAAAAAACGGGCGACAACGCAGTGTCGCCCCTACGGTACATTATTGAAAGCAGGGAAAAGATTTGATTGCTTTATGCTTTTTCAAAGCATATCTTTTTTCTGTACCGAATCGGAGATAATCCGATTCTTTTTTTAAATATTCCGGAAAAGTAATTGGCAGAGCAAAAGCCGAGTGAAAATGCAATTTCGCTTACTGTGTGCTCGGTGTGTTCGAGAAGTCTGCATGCTTCGTTCAGACGTATATCTTCTATATATTGCGGAAGCGTTTTACCGCTTTCCTTTTTAAACATATGGCTCAGTGTTGATACACTGTAGCCGAAGCGGCGCGAAAGGGTGCTCATTGTAATATTCTGAGTATAGTTTTCTGCTATGTAAGCCGCAACAGAGTCAAAAAAGCTTATATTTTCAAGAATTTCGGCAGAGAAAAAATTGTCGCACATGCATACAAGCGGAATAAGCAAAGTGTCAATTTGAGATTTATCGGGAATTTCCGTCTTGAGATAAACGCGTTTTGAAAGAACGTCGGCGGAAACCGTGTTCTCTCCGGTTATAAAATCGGAAAGCTTTTTTGCGTTTTCGGGCGTATTTTCAAAATATCCGCTTACGGAAATAAAGCCTGCGCGTATGGGGTAAATAAACTCACTCACGCATGCATGACAAGTGCCGAAAAAGCTTTTTCCGCAGCAGTGAGCCAAAACTTTTTTCTGCTGTTTTATACATTTTTCAAACAAAGCATTATCACGTTTTACGGCACGGCAATAATCGTTTTTATGTATATTGTAGCGATACAATCCGCCGAATGCGGCAATTCTGCCGTGAACCGTGACTTGAAGACCGCTTTTTATTAAAAAATCAATATAATTTGTAATGTTCTCCAGGGTTATTTCCATAATAATCTCCATTCCGCCGAAGGCATAACGTGAAATGAAATTTCGTGTTAAATGCTCGACTTTGCACGAATACATACTTTTGCCACATGATATGGTATTGCTGTTTGATTTTAAAGTGCTATACTGTAATTATAAAACAATGCTGATAAAATGTCAATACATCGCTATAAATGCAAAAGGAGTGATTTTTTTGAAAACAATTGAATACAATACCGAGCTTTGTGTGGTGGGCGGCGGACTTGCGGGAATGTGCACGGCAATCGCAGCGGCAAGACACGGAATTAAATGTGTGCTCATACATGACAGGGCAGTGCTCGGCGGCAATTCCTCTGAGGAAATCCGCATGTGGGTATGCGGCGCACACGGTAAAGACAACAGGGAAACAGGGATAATAGAAGAAATAATGCTTGAAAACTTTTATTATAACAAGGGTCTTAAATATCCTCTCTGGAGCGGTGTGCTTTACGGAAAAATCAAATCTGAGAAAAATATAACGCTGCTTTTAAATTCAAGCTGTTTTGACGCGGAGACCGAAAACGGAAAAATCAAAAGCGTTACCGCATGGCAGTCCAATGCGGAAACATTCCATAAGGTGTATGCAAAATATTTTGCGGACTGTTCGGGGGATTCCGTTTTGGCGCCGCTTTCCGGAGCGGAATATATGTACGGCAGAGAAGCGAAAAAGGATTTCGGAGAGACGATTCCGCCCGACAAAGCGGACAAAAAGACAATGGGAATGAGCTGCCTTATCGAGCTTCGCGAAACAGAGCATAAAAGCGAGTTCGTTCCGCCCGAATGGGCATATAAGTATGAAAGCGACGATGATTTGCCGTTTAAGGATCATGATCTTGAAAACAATTTCTGGTGGATTGAAGTGGGCGGTGAAGGAGACACCGTACACGATACCGACAAGTGCCGCGACGAGCTTCTGAAAATTTGTTACGGCGTTTGGGATCATATGAAAAATCACGGAGATCACGGGGCGGATAATTGGGAGCTTGAATGGATTGGCTTTTTGCCCGGAAAGAGAGAAAGCAGAAGGTATAAGGGGAAATATGTCGTAACGCAAAACGACGTAGAAAGAGGCGGAATTTTTGATGATACCGTGGCATACGCCGGCTGGACGATGGACGACCATTTCCCTGAGGGATTTTATTATACAAAAGGTCATCCCACAATATATCATCCTGCACCGAGCCCATGGGGACTGCCGCTTCGTGCAATGATATCGGAGAATATAGAAAATCTTGTTTTTGCCGGCAGAAATATAAGCGTGACTCATGCGGCGCTCAGCTCAAGCCGCGTTATGGCAACATGTGCGATTTTGGGTCAGGCTCTCGGAACGGCGGTGTCCGAGGCAATAAAATGTAATTGCGGTATTGAGGAAATTGACGTTTCAAAGCTGCAGCAGATATTGCTTGACGATGACTGCTTTATACCCGGGGTAAAAAGAAATGTTTCCGAAATTACCGCACAGGCGCTGTGCTCGGACGACATTGTGAGAAACGGAGCTGAACGCGGTGAAGATAATTTGTGGACAGGCGGCGAAGGAGATTCTATTGAATACACCTTTCTGAAGGATACAAGGATAAAGGAGATAAGGCTCGTTTTTGACAGTGATTTAAACCGTGATTACCAAAATATGCCATGCAGATATGCTTTAAAAGAGACAAAATTTAAGCTTCCGCAAAAACTGATTAAAAAATACAAAATAGTCGGTGAAAATGAAAGCGGAGAAAAATTTGAAATATTAAAAGATAATAATTTCAAACGATTTGTGAGAATCAGTGTGGATGAAACCGTTAAAAAACTCAGATTTATTCCGCTTGAGACTTACGGAGAAAAAGAATTCAGAGTATTTGATTTTGAGGTTAAATAGGCAACAATTAAAATTGTGCGCCACTGCCGAATGACGGAACGGAAGGCTTGAAAAGCCAATTGGCTTTTCAAGCCTTCCGTTCTTCTTTGTTTTGTTACTGTTTTTTTGTAAAATTTGTGGACAAACCGAAAAAGATGGTGTATAATATAAAAGATATAGTATGCTATAAGGGGGTAGTGTTTTTGGAGGCTATGAAATTGGCGGTAAAATCCGCTGAAATCCTTGACGCAAAAAAAGCGGCAGACATTGAAATACTTAACATTTCCGAATTGACAAGCATTGCCGATTATTTTGTAATATGCACCGGCAGCTCAACAACACAGGTTAAGGCGCTGGCGGACAACGTGGTTGAAATGCTCAAGGAGGAATGCGGCACGGAACCTTTAAGACTTGAAGGCTACAAAAGCTGTCAGTGGATATTGATAGATTACGGCAGTGTGGTTATTCACGTATTTAAAAATGACATGCGCGATTTTTATTCTCTGGATCGTCTTTGGGGAGACGCGGAGAAGTTATCATATAAATAACAAGGAGTGTACACCGATATGAATTACGATTTTCACAAAATCGAAAAAAAGTGGCAGGATTTCTGGGATGAGGACAAGACTTTCCGCGCCGAAGATGATTTTTCAAAGAAAAAGTTTTACGGACTGGTGGAGTTTCCGTATCCTTCGGGACACGGTCTGCATGTAGGACACCCGAGAAGCTATACGGCGCTCGATATTATTTGCAGAAAGCGCAGACTTGAAGGCTACAATGTTTTGTATCCGATGGGATGGGACGCGTTCGGTCTGCCCACGGAAAACTATGCCATTGCAAACAAGATTCATCCGCATATTGTTACGGAAAACAATATAAAGAATTTTAAAAGACAGCTTAAAAGCATCGGCTTTTCGTTTGACTGGGACAGAGAGATAAATACCACAGACCCGAGCTACTACAAATGGACGCAGTGGATATTCTTAAAGCTTTTTGAAAAGGGTCTTGCATATAAGCAGGAAATGCCGATAAACTGGTGCACATCGTGCAAAGTCGGTCTTGCAAACGAAGAAGTTGTGGGCGGTGTATGCGAGCGCTGCGGCGGCGAAGTTGTGCAGAAGCGCAAAAGCCAGTGGATGCTTAGAATCACCGAGTATGCGCAGAGACTTATAGATGACCTTGAAGGTCTTGACTACATAGACAAAGTTAAGGTTTCTCAGATTAACTGGATAGGCAGAAGCGAGGGCGCGGAAGTTGACTTTAAGCTTGCCGATACAGATAAGAGCCTTACGGTTTACACCACAAGACCCGACACGCTTTTCGGCGCTACATATATGGTTCTGTCTCCCGAGCACCCGTATATAGACGAGCTTGCGGACAGAATTACAAATCTTGATGCGGTGCGCGAATATCAGAAGCAGGCGGCGCACAAATCGGAATTCGAAAGAACGGAGATGGCCAAAGACAAAACGGGCGTTGAGCTCTGCGGAATCAAGGCGATAAATCCCGTAACGGGAAATGAGATTCCGGTATGGATTTCGGACTATGTATTGATGACGTACGGCACGGGTGCGATTATGGCAGTTCCGGCGCACGATGAGCGCGACTGGGATTTTGCAAAGAAATTCAATCTTCCTATTATAGAAGTTGTGGGCGGCGGTGAGGACGTTCAGAAAGAGGCTTACACGGATGTTGCCGACGGTGTTATGGTAAATTCGGGCTTTTTGACAGGTCTTAAGGTCAAAGACGCCATTAAAAAGATGATTGAATACCTTGAAGAAAAAGGAATAGGCAAGAAAAAAGTAAATTACAAGCTGCGCGACTGGGTATTTTCGAGACAGAGATATTGGGGAGAGCCCATTCCGCTTGTTTGGTGCGATAAATGCGGCTGGGTGGCGCTTCCCGAAGAGAGCCTTCCGCTCACGCTCCCCGAAATCGAAGATTTCACTCCGGGCGATGAGGGCGAATCTCCGCTTTCAAAGGCTGAGGACTGGATAAAGACAACATGCCCCCACTGCGGAGGACCTGCAAGACGCGAGACGGACACAATGCCTCAGTGGGCAGGCTCGTCATGGTATTTCTTAAGATATATCGATCCGCATAACGATGACGCTTTGGCGGCACAGGACAAGCTCAATTACTGGCTGCCCGTTGACTGGTATAACGGCGGCATGGAGCACACAACGCTTCATTTGCTCTATTCAAGATTCTGGCACAAGTTCCTCTACGACATCGGCGTTGTTAAAACTCCCGAGCCGTATAAAAAGAGAACGTCGCACGGCATGATTCTCGGCGAAAACAACGAGAAAATGTCAAAATCAAGGGGCAACGTGGTAAATCCCGATGAGGTTGTGGACAAGTTCGGTGCGGATACGTTCAGAACATATGAAATGTTTATCGGCGCGTTCGATCAGGCAACGCCGTGGAGCGAAAACGGGGTTCGCGGCTGTCATAAGTTTATAGAGCGCGTGTGGAAACTTCAGGATATGATGACAGACGGCGACAGCTATTCAAAAGAACTTGAGAACAACATGCACAAGACGATTAAAAAGGTTTCCGACGATATTGAAAAAATGAAATTCAATACCGCTGTTGCGGCGCTTATGTCGCTTGTAAACGATTTTTACAAAGCGGGAAGCATCACGCGCGGCGAATTCAGAACGCTTTTGCTGCTTTTAAATCCCACAGCTCCGCATATCACGGAAGAAATGTGGCAAAACTGCGGTTTTGAAGGATATATTCACAACGCGGAGTGGCCTTCCTACGATGAGGACAAGACGCGTGACGACGAAATAGAAATTGTATTCCAGGTAAACGGCAAAATCAGAGGAAAAATGTCTGTTGCGGCAGGACTTGACAGAGACGCGCTTTCGGAATTTGTTATGGCGAAAGACGAGGTTTCGGCAGCTGTCGGAGATAAGCAAATTGTAAAGGTTATTGCTGTGCCGGACAAATTGGTAAACATTGTCGTAAGATAATGGGGTACGCCATTTACACGCGGACAATTTTTGAATTGTCCCTACGATTTATTTTGAAAGTGTAGGGTGATAATTATGATTAAGAGTATGACGGGTTACGGCTCGGCAGTCCGTGAAGGACTGAAAAAAAGATTTACGGTTGAGATAAAAAGCGTAAATCACAGATACAGCGATATAAACGTTAAAACTCCGAGGAACTGTATGTTTTTGGAGGACGTATTAAAAAAGACGGTGAGCGCTTCGATTTCGCGCGGCAAAATCGACGTGTTTTTGACGCTTGAAAACACGGAGGGGGCGGACGAGACTGTAAGTCTCAACACGCCGCTGGCACTGGCGTATAAAGATGCGCTTGAAGAAATGAATGCAAAACTCGGGCTTTACGATACCGTGACCATAAAGCATCTCACAAGATTTTCCGATATTTTTAATGTTCAGAAAGTCCGCGAGGACAATGAAGCTCTTGCCGAGATTGTGACGGAAACCGCAAAAGAAGCTGCCGAAGCCTTTTTTGCAATGCGCCTTAAAGAAGGAGAAAAGCTTTACGAGGATATGGCTTCGGGAATAAATACGCTTGAGGAATACACCCTTCACGTGGAAAAAAGAGCTCCCGGAATAGTCGAAGATTACAAAAAACGTCTTTTTGAAAAGATAAACGATATTCTCGGCGGAGTTCCGGTAGATGAAGCGCGCCTTTTAAACGAAGTGGCTTTCTTTGCGGATAAAGTGGATGTCAACGAGGAAATCGTGAGACTTAAGAGCCACATTGCGCAGATGCGCGAGCTTCTGATGTCTGACGAGCCTGTCGGCAGAAAGCTTGATTTTATCATTCAGGAGACAAACCGCGAGACAAACACAATAGGGTCAAAATGCAACGACCTTGAGACGTCAAAGCTTATAATCGATATGAAGTCATGTATAGAAAAGCTTAGGGAACAGATTCAGAATATAGAGTAGGAGATACGTATGAAGCTTATTAACATCGGATACGGAAGCCTTGTGTCATCGGAACGGCTTGTTGCCGTGGTGGCGCCCGATTCCGCACCTATAAAAAGAACTATTCAGGAGGCAAGGGAAGACGGAAGGCTCATAGATGCCACATACGGGAGAAGAACAAGAGCGGTTATAGTGACGGACAGCGATCATGTGATTTTGTCCGCCAACCTTCCCGATACCATTGCCGACAGGCTTGAAGCGCAAGAGGAGGAAAACAATGACTGAGGGAATTTTGCTTGTGATTTCCGGCCCTTCCGGAGTGGGAAAAGGGACGGTTATGAAAAATCTGTTTGAAAAAAGAAATGATTTATACATGTCTGTTTCCGCAACCACAAGGAAGAAACGCGAAGGTGAGACGGAGGGCGTATCATATTATTACATAACAAGCGAAAGGTTTGCAAAGATACGTGAGGAGGACGGCTTTCTCGAAAATGCAGAGTTTTGCGGCAACTGCTACGGAACGCTGAAAAGCGAGGTTTTCGAGAGACTTGAAAAAGGCATAAACGTTGTTTTGGAAATTGAAGTGCGCGGGGCTATGCAGGTTAAGGAAAAGTTTCCGCAGGGAGTTTTTATATATGTTTGTCCGCCGTCTCTTTCCGAACTTAAAAAGCGCCTTACGCAAAGACAGACAGAGACGCCCGAAGCTTTGGAGAAACGCTTAAAATCAGCAGAATGGGAGCTTACCCAGATTGATAAATACGATTATCTTGTGATAAATGACGATGTTGACGCTGCCGCAGAGCGGATAAACAGTATAATCGAAGCGGAGCATCTTTCGTCAAAAAGATGTTTTGACGATGTGAAAAAAACAATATTCAGTTAATTATATATTTAAGAGAGAGGGTAATATCATGATTATTGAACCTAATGTAAACGTTCTTATGAAAAAAGAAAATATGGACAGCAGATATACGCTTGTGGTAGCGGCAGCGAAAAGAGCGAGAGAACTGGCAAAGGAAGACCCCGAGATTGACAAAACGGTTACGAAGGCTGTTTGGGATATAGCCAACGACAAGGTGAAGGTTATCCCGGTTCCCGAGGATGAACTTGAGAAGATGGAAGAAGTCGAGCAGGAAAAGCTTATAGAAGCGGTAGAAAAATAAATCTGCCCGGAGGTATGAAAATTGATAGCACGTGTTGTGGTTGATGCAGGTACTTTGTTTGTTGACAGAATCTTTGATTACGCAGTGCCGCGGACGCTTTTGGATTCCGCCGCAGTCGGCGTCAGGGTTGAGGTGCCGTTCGGCGCGGGAAACAAAAGATATGTCGGCTTTATAATTGCGCTTTCAAAAGAGTCTTCGGGCGGTGTTGCGCTTGAAAAAATTAAAGATATATGTGCGGTTATCGATGACAAACCTCTTTTTACAAGGCAGCGGCTTCTTGAAGCATATTGGCTTAAAACACGCTATTTCTGCACATTTGCGGACGCGCTCAAGCTGTTTTTGCCGCAGGGTGCAAAAACCAAAATAAAAGAATACATCGGTATTTATTCCGATGCCGAAACGGGCAGTCTTGACGGCGCGTCAAAAAAAATAGTTGATTTTTTGCGTGAAAACGGGAAAACGGAGTACGACAAAATAAAAAAGTATATGGGCAGAAGCGTCAGAAGAGAAATCCGCATGCTTTGCGAAAACAAAATTCTTTTCTCCGAGCTTGACAACAAGAATATGAGCGCGGACAAGTTTATAGGCGTTGTTGCCGTTTCGGATTTTGACAAAGCGATGAATATATCCAAAAAAGCTCCGGCGCAGCGGCGCATAATAAATGTGATGAGCGAATGTGAATTTTTAAGCATACCCGATTTGTGCATGTTTGCCGGCTGCACCAGGCAGAGCGTAAATGCGCTGATTCAAAAAGGAATTCTGGAAAAAAGGCAGATAGAGGTATTCAGAACGCCGCATCACAAAAAAGCCGAAAAAGATGTTGAACGCTTCCGTCTTACACGTGAGCAGGAAAATGTTTTGTCCGTTATATCGGAAGAAACGGATAATCCGCAAAAACCCGTACTGCTGCACGGCATTACGGGGAGCGGAAAAACAGAGGTGTTTATACGCGCCATCGAAAAAATTCTTAAAATTGGTAAAAGCGCGATTGTGCTTGTGCCCGAGATATCTCTGACTTATCAGATGATGAGCAGATTTATAGCCAGATTCGGCCACGAGGTTGCTCTTTTGCACAGCTCGCTTTCGGACGGAGAGCGCTTTGACGAGTGGAAACGGATAAGAAACGGCAATGCAAGAGTTGTTGTCGGCGCGCGCTCGGCGGTGTTTGCGCCGTGCGTAAATCTCGGTCTTGTCATAGTTGACGAGGAGCACGAGGATACGTATAAATCAGGCGACAGGATAGGCTATGACGCACGCGAAGTTGCGCTTTTCCGCGGTAAAACGGAAAATGCCGCCGTGCTTTTGGCATCGGCAACGCCGTCGGTTGAGGATTATTACAGAGCAAAGTGCGGAATGTACCGCCTTTGCACCATGAAAAACCGCTATAACGGCGTCAAGCTTCCGGAAACAATCGTTGCCGATATGAGAGAAGAATTGAGACAGGGGAACAGAAGCCCTTTTTCAGAGGTTTTAAAGAAAGAAATAAACAGAAATTTAATTATGGGTGAGCAGACGATTCTGTTTTTAAACAGGCGCGGCTATTCCACTTTTGTATCATGCCGCAGCTGCGGACATGTGGAAATGTGCGAAAACTGCAATATCTCAATGACATATCATTTAAGCGGCAATTATCTCATGTGCCACTACTGCGGACACAGAAAGAAAATGCCGGATGTGTGCCCCGAATGCGGAAGCTCCGGAATACGCGGTTTCGGCACGGGAACACAAAAAATAGAAGAAAAACTTTCTGAGGAATTTGAAAGCGCAAGCGTTATACGAATGGATATAGATACAACCGGCGCACGTGATTCGCACGAAAAAATTTTGGATTCCTTTCAGAATGACGGAATAGATATTCTGCTCGGAACGCAGATGGTTTCAAAGGGACTCGACTTTAAAAACGTCAGTCTTGTAGGCGTTCTGGCGGCGGATCAGCTGCTTAATATGGGAGACTATAAGGCGGCGGAGCGCACGTTTGATTTAATAACGCAGGTTTGCGGCAGAAGCGGCAGGGGCGATAAGCGCGGCAGAGCGGTTATACAGACATATATGCCCGAAAACCCGACCATAGGCTACGCAAGCCGCCAGGATTACTTGGGATTTTTTAATGAAGAACTCGAACTTCGGCGCGCTCTTTGCTATCCGCCTTTCTGCGATATTGTAAACGTAACGGTTACGGGCAGCGACGAAGAAGGCGTTAAATCATGCGCGGCAAAACTCTTTTCCGAGGTTTCCGAAAAAATAGGAAACAAAAAAAATGTAACGCTTTACAGAGCGGCGCCGTGTCATATAGATAAAATAAAAAGCAAATACAGATGGCACTTTTGGTTTAAATGTATTTTAAATAAAGAAATAAGCACAATATTAAAAGAAATTATGGAAAACGAGAAAAAGCAGTCCGTTTCGGTTATGCTGAATCCGGTATCTATATAAAAAGTGCGGAGTCTTAATCTTTTATCATTCTTTGCCCTGCTGATAAGAGATGTTATTTTACAAGTTATGCCGGAACAGGGCGGCAGAATGGAGATTAAAATGTCACTTAGAAATATAAGAATTTTGGGAGACGATCTTTTACGCAAAAAATCGCGCAAAATAGACGTGATAGATAACAGAATATGTCAGCTTCTCGATGACCTGGCGGAAACTATGTATGCGCATGACGGAGTGGGTCTTGCGGCACCGCAGGTGGGCGTGCTGCGCCGTGCGGTTGTGGTTGATGTGGGCGAAGGTCTTCTGGAACTTGTAAACCCCGAAATTATTGACATGAGCGGAGAAGCGGTAATGACGGAGGGGTGTTTGAGCGTTCCCACAAGCATAGGCGACGTTAAAAGACCGACATATGTTAAAGTCCGTGCTTTTAACAGACACGGAGAAGAAACAGAGGTTGAAGCACACGATTATTTTGCAAGGGCAATATGCCATGAGCTTGACCATCTTGACGGAATAATTTTTCTTGACAAAGCCGATAATATTCAGCCGAAAGAGGTTTAAAGGGAGAATACAAAATGAAAATAATGTTTATGGGCACGCCCGAATTTGCGGCGGTGAGCCTTGAAGCGCTTATAAAAAACGGCGAGGATGTGGCGTGCGTAATATCGCAGCCGTATAAGCCGAAAAACCGCGGAATGAAGCTTGTTCCGACAGCTGTGGGAGCGGTTGCCGAAAAAAATTCAATATTGCTCAAAACACCCGAAACGCTTAAGGACAAAGCGATTTTGCCGCTTCTTTCCGAGGTTGAACCCGATCTTATTGCGGTTGTGGCATACGGCAAGCTTTTGCCGCAATATGTTCTCGATTTCCCGAAATACGGCTGCATTAACATTCACGGCTCGCTTTTGCCGAAGTACCGCGGCGCGGCACCGATACAGCAGAGCATAATTTCCGGGGAAAAGGAAACAGGGGTCACCTCGATGTATATGGCACGCGGCATGGACACGGGCGACATGATTTTAAAAGAATCGATTAAAATAGAAGATAACGATACCGCGGGTACGCTGCATGATAAACTTGCCGTTTTGGGAGCCGAGGTGCTTATTAAAACGGTTGATATGATAAAAAAAGGAACTGTGCGGCGCGAAAAACAAAACGATGACGAGGCAACATATGCCCATATGCTGACAAAGGAAATGGGAAAGGTTGACTGGACAAAAAGCGCGGAGGAAATAAAAAACCTTGTAAGAGGTCTCGATCCGTGGCCCAGCGCATATTCGTATATAAAGGACAAGAGATTTAAAATTTTTGGCGTATCTGCCGAGGATAAAAACGGCGCTCCCGGGGAAATCCTCGAGGTTTCGGACACACTGCTCATAGCAGCCGGAAAAGGGGCGCTGAGGATACGCGAAGTCGGTTTTGACAATAAGAAAAGAATGCCCGTTTCGGATTTTGTGAGAGGAAACGGAGATGTTTTCAAAAAAGGAGAGATGCTTAAATGATGCATTATTACTATTCGCCGTTTGATATTTTATTGCTGCCGGCGCTGATTCTGAGCATTTGGGCGCAGCTTTCGGTTTCGGGAGCGTTTAAAAAATACGGCGCCGTGAGAAATTCAAGAGGAATTACGGGAAGGGAAACGGCTTCAAGAATTCTTTCGGCAAACGGAATAGGCTCTGTCCCGGTGCTTCACACAGGCGGAGAGCTTACGGATAACTACAACCCCGTAAACAACACCGTAAATCTGTCCGACGGAGTGTATGACAGCGCGTCCGTGGCGGCAGTGGGTATTGCGGCGCACGAATGCGGACACGCCGTGCAGCACAGCACGGGCTATCTGCCGATTAAAATCAGAAACGCCGTTCTGCCTGCCGTGCAGCTTTCGTCAAAGGCTTCGATGCCGCTTTTTATACTCGGTCTGCTGTTTTCGTTAAGACCGCTTGTAACTGTCGGTATAGCGCTGTTTTCGGCGGCTGTGTTCTTTCAGCTTGTTACACTGCCTGTGGAGTTTAACGCAAGCGCAAGAGCGCTTCGCACAATAAAAGACATGGATATACTGGACGAAAGCGAATACAAGGGCGCGCGGAAAGTCCTTCGGGCGGCCGCTATGACTTATGTTGCCGCGGCGGCAATGGCAGCGCTGCAGCTTTTGAGACTTATTGCCATTTCAGACAATAACAGACGGAGGTAGCGTATGGCAAATACCAGGGGGAAAGCCTACGGTATATTAAAAAATATATTTGAAAATCGGGCATATTCGGATATTGCGCTGGACGCGGCACTGTCGCGCAGCACGCTTGACGGACGCGACCGCGCGTTTGTTACAAATATCGTTTACGGAGTTTTGACAAACCTTTCTTTTCTTGATTATCAGATTGGAAGATATTCGAATATTCCGCTTCGGAAAATTTCGGACAAAGTTAAAATTGTTTTGAGACTGTCGCTTTATCAGATTGTGTTTATGGACAAAGTCCCCGACAGCGCCGCTGTCAACGAAGGGGTTAATCTTGCCAAAAAGGCGACGTATAAGTCGGCAGGGTTTGTAAATGCCGTGCTGCACGCATTTTTGCGCGGCGGCGCCGTTTTGCCGCCGGAAAAAGACAAGGTAAAATATTTGTCGGTTAAATATTCCTGCCCCGAATGGCTTGTAAAAATGTGGCTTGGTGAGTTCCCGGAGGAGGAGTGCGAAAAGCTGCTTGCGGAAGGGAATAAAACTCCACCCGTAACGGTGAGAGTCAACACTTTAAAAATTTCAAAAGACGAATTAAAAAAGCTGATTCCGTGTACGGACGGAGCAGCAGAAAATGCGCTTAATATAACGGGGCGCGGAAACATTGCCGAAAACGAATATTTTAAAAAAGGGTATTTTACGGTTCAGGACGCGGCGGCACAGCTTGCGGTTGAAGCGCTCGGGATAAAAGAAAACGACAATGTGCTCGACATGTGTGCGGCGCCCGGAGGAAAAACCACATACATAAGCCGATTTTTAAAAGGCGGCAGCGTTACGGCGTGGGATATATATCCGCACAAAATAAGGCTTATCGAAACAGCGGCAAAAAGACTCGGGTGCGAAAACATAAATGCATATGTACACGATGCGGCAGAGCCTTCGGAAGAGCTTTACGGTAAATTTGACAGGGTGCTGCTTGACGCGCCGTGCTCGGGACTCGGGATAATAAGAAAAAAGCCCGATATAAAATGGCTCAGAAAAAAAGAAGATATAGTTACACTTGCAAATGAACAGAAAAAACTGATTCTTGCCGCGGCAAACTATGTTAAAGAAGGCGGAACGCTTGTATACAGCACATGTACGGTTTCGCGCGCGGAAAATGAGGAAGTTACCGCATTTTTTCTGAAAGAGCGCAAAGATTTTGAGCTTGCCTGCGAGCCGAGGCTGCTGCTTCCGCAAAAAGACGGCACGGACGGATTTTATATCTGTGCCATGACAAGGAAAAAAGATGAACATTTTTGATTATACCATAGCTGATTTAAAAGAATATATGAAATCTTCGGGAGAAAAAGAATACCGCGCCAAGCAGGTTTATAAACATGTTTATGACGGAATTCCTTTTGAGGAGATGACCGATATTTCAAAAGAACTTCGGAAAAAACTTTCGGAAGATTTTGAATTTTCGCTTCCGAAGATAAAAAAGAAACTTGTTTCAAAGCTTGACGGAACACGCAAATATCTTTTTGAGATGAGTGACGGCGCATTTGCCGAAGGCGTTGTGATGGAATACCGCCACGGGCTTTCGATGTGCGTTTCTTCGCAGGTGGGGTGCCGCATGGGATGCGCTTTCTGCGCGTCCACTTTGCACGGCTTGCAGAGAAATTTAACTGCCGGGGAAATTTCGGGGCAGATTATGACGGCGCAGCGAGACTTAAAGCGCAGAATTTCAAATATAGTTATGATGGGCAGCGGAGAGCCGTTTGATAACTTTGAAAATGTTATGAAGTTTATAAAAATTGCGGTAAGTCCGGACGGACTCGGAATAGGCGCGAGACACATAACCGTCTCCACATGCGGACTGACCGACGGCATATACGCGCTGGCGGAAAGCGGAATACCGGTAAACCTGTCAATTTCGCTGCATGCGCCAAACGACACAATAAGAAAAAGCATAATGCCCGTGGCACGTGCGGTTCCGATAGAAAGGCTGCAAAAAGCGGCGCGTGATTTTTTTGAAAAAACAAAAAGAAGAGTTACTTACGAATACGCTCTGATAGACGGCGTGAACGATTCGGACGAATGCGCAAGGGAACTTGCGGCGCTCATAGGCCATGACGGAACGCATGTCAATCTGATTCCGGTAAACGCCGTCAAAGAGAGAAATTATAAAAAAAGCAGATCGGTTGAGCGATTTATGAAACTGCTTGCAAAAAGCAACATAAACGCCACCGTTCGCCGCGAAATGGGTGCGGATATAAGCGCGGCATGCGGACAGCTCAGAAACGAAAATATTTCCGGAATGGGGGATGAATGTTGATTGAATTTGCGGCAAAAACAGACAAGGGTCTTGTGAGAACCACAAATCAGGACTGCTTTTATGCGTCCGGAGGAACAAAACCGCTGTTTGTCGTATGTGACGGTATGGGCGGTCACGCTTCCGGAGACATTGCCAGCAGGAGCGCTGTGAATTCGGCGGTAAAATACATAGAAATGCACACTCCTTACGATTTTGACGGCGCAAAGGCGGAAGCGCTTTTAAAAGGCGCCTGCAAATACGCAAACAGCATTGTGCTGACGCGCTCGAAAACATCGCCCGAGTACCGCGGAATGGGAACCACGTGCGACATTTGTTTTATCGCGTTTGACAAGCTGTACTTAAGCCACGTGGGAGACAGCCGTGTTTACCTTTACAGAAACGATAAACTTAAACTTCTGACACACGACCACACGGTGGTAGATGAGCTTCTTTTAAACGGAACAATCACCGAGGAGGAAGCCAAAAATCATCCGAACAGGCACATGATTACAAGGGCTGTCGGAACAGAGGCTGATATAGAATGCGATTTCCTGTCCGAAAGGCTCAGAGACGGAGACAAAATTCTGATGTGCACGGACGGACTTACAAATACAGTGCCCGAAAGCGGAATAATCCGCGCGGTTATTACGGGAAGAAGTGCTGCGGAAACGGTTGATATACTTATAAACAAGGCAAACGAAAACGGCGGCACCGACAACATAACGGCTGTTATGATAAATTATGCCAAAGACGAGGGGGATAAGCAATGAGTGGAATTATAGTCGGCAACAGGTATGAGCTTATTGAGAAAATAGGTTCGGGGGGTATGGCTGTTGTTTATAAAGCAAGATGCAGATTGCTTAACAGATTTGTGGCAATAAAAATGCTCAGACCCGAATTTAACGATGATGTTGAGTTTTTAAAGAGATTTGAGACAGAGGCTCAGGCGGCGGCGTCTCTTTCGCATCCGAATATAGTTTCGGTTTACGATGTGGGTGTTCATGACAATATCCATTATATTGTTATGGAGTATGTGGAGGGTGTTACACTCAAAGATTTTTTGAGAGAAAACGGTCCGCTGCCGATAGAAAAAATAGTGGATTTTTCACTTCAGATAGCGTCGGCGCTGGAGCATGCACATTCAAAGAAAATAATACACCATGATATAAAACCGCATAATATAATTATAACCGAATCGGGGCTTTTGAAAGTCACGGATTTCGGTCTTGCACGCGCGGTATCGGCGTCAACAACCGTTGCAAGCTCGGGCGCGATAGGCTCCGTGCACTATGCTTCGCCCGAACAGGCGAGAGGGCTTTTCACGGATATGAGGAGCGATCTTTATTCGTTCGGAATAACTATGTATGAGATGACAACGGGCAGGGTGCCTTTTGACGGGGATACACCTGTGGCGGTTGCCATAAAACACATGGAAACAAAGCCTGTGCCGCCTTCCGAAATAGCTCCGGATGTTCCGCGCAGCCTTGAAAAAATAATACTTAAAGCCATTGAAAAAGACCCGGCTCAGAGATACCAGAGCGCAACAGAGATGATTCACGATTTGAAAGAGGTGCTTGGAAACGAAGAGGTTGTCAGACGCAACGAGGGCGACGATGAGAAATTTTCAACAAAGCGCATGCCCACGGCTCAGGAAATAGAAGAAGCCGCACGCGAAGAAAAACTGCGCGAAGAAAAACTGCGCGAAGAGGCGGCGCGCGAGAAAGAGCGCAAGAGGCAGGAGCTTGAACGCATGGCGGAGGAAAAAGAGAGAAAACGCCAAAGCGATAAAACGCGCTATGAAGAAGAGGATGAAGAAGAGCCCCGTCCGGAACCCAAAAAGAAGAAAAAAGAGGACACGGTGGCTGTAATTGCCGCAATTGCAACGGTTGCCGCAATATTGATTATAGCTGTCGCAACCGCAATGCATTTCATGGGAGCGGACACTGTTTTTGCCAAAATAGAAACGCCGTCGTTCCTTAATATGACGCTTGAGGAAGCCAACGATCTGGCTGCCGAATACGAAGTCAAGATAGGCACGGACGGATACGAGGAAAGCGACACGGTGGACGAAGGAAAGATTATTTCGCAAACTCCGGAAGTCGGCAAAAAGGTCAGAAAGGGAGCGGAGATAAAAGTTAAAATCAGCCGCGGAAAGAAAAATGACACACTTTCAAGCTATGTCGGCTGGGAAGCGGACAAAGCAAAGAGCGACCTTTCGTCACTTGGCGTAAAATACGAAACACAGGAAATAAACGATGACGCTATCGAAAAAGGATATATTGTAAAAACAAACCCGGCAGCCGGCAGTAAAATAACTCAGGATACGGTGGTTATGCTGTTTGTGAGCGCCGGAAAGAAAAACGAAGAAGTTGTTGTGCCGAACCTTACGGGAAATACGCAGGACGCGGCAAGAAGAATACTTGAAAGCAAAAAATTAAAACTCGGCAACACAACGCACAAAGAGAGCGACTTGCCCAAAGGCACAATAATTCAGCAGTCGCCGGTGGCAGACAGCAGCGTTATAGCAGGAGCGAGCGTGGATGTTGTGATAAGCGAAGGCAAAACGTCAACCCCGTCTCCGTCGCCTACGCATCCCATAGTAATAAACCCGGATGAGACAACGGAAAACACGGAGGGCGAGGGCGGAACAACGCCGGCGGAATAGGAGTTGAATTTTACGCAGGGAATTATAATAAAAGGCATAGGCGGTTTTTACTATGTCATGAACAGCGAAGGCACGGTTTTTGAGACGCGTGCCTGCGGCAGATTCCGAAAAGAAAAAACGGTTCCCGTTGTGGGCGACCGTGTGAGGCTCAACGAAAGCTGCGACAGCGTAACGGAAATTTTGCCGCGCACATGCTCTTTTATAAGACCGCCCGTTGCAAATATAGAACAGATGATAGTGGTTATCTCAACAGTCTCGCCGCAGGTTGATTTGAGACTTGCGGACGCTATGCTCTTTTACTTTGAGACAAAGGGCGCCGATTCGGTTATATGTATAAACAAAGCGGATATAGCCGATGCGGAAGATATTGAGAGAGTTAAAAAAATATACGAGAGCGCATGCTATAAAGTTATAGTTGCAAGCGCCGAAGAAAACAGAGGCACAGATGAGCTTCGGGATGTTTTGAAGAACAAAATCTCGGCATTTTCGGGCAATTCCGGCGTTGGCAAGTCAAGTCTTTTAAGCATGGTTTGCGGAAGGAAACTCGAAACGGGAGAACTGAGCCGCAAAACGCAGCGCGGAAGGCACACAACGCGCCACGTGGAACTTATTCCGCTGGATTTCGGCGGTTTTGTGCTTGACACGCCCGGCTTCGGCAGATTTGATCTGCCGCTTATGACAACCGACAACGTTAAAAATTATTTCAGGGAGTTTAAACCGTTTGAGGGGCAGTGCCGCTTTGCCGGCTGCATGCATACCTCGGAACCCGGCTGCGCGGTACTTGATGCTTTGGAAAAAGGCATAATATCGGAATCAAGAATGGAAAGTTACAAAAGTTTTATGAATGAGCTGCGCGGCGTTAAAGAGTGGCAGCTTAAGAGAAAGGGAAGTGTATGACATGGCAGACATTAAAATATCGCCGTCAATACTGGCGGCGGATTTCGGAGATTTGAGAGAACAGACAAAATTGGTTCAAAAGTGCGGAGCGGACATGCTTCATATAGATATTATGGACGGGCACTTTGTTCCCAATCTCTCGTTCGGACCCGGAATCGTAAAAAATCTCAGAAAAAGTTCCGACATATTTTTCGATGTGCATCTGATGATTGAAAATCCCGAAAAATATATTGACGCGTTTGCCGACGCAGGAGCGGATCTTATAACAATTCATGCCGAGGCGACAAAGCATGCTCACAGATGCTTGCAATACATAAAAAGCTGCGGCGTTAAAAGCGGAATTGCAATAAACCCCGGCACGCCGGCCTGTATGATTTCGGAGCTTACGGGTCTTATCGATTTGGCGCTTGTAATGACGGTAAACCCCGGCTTTACGGCGCAGAGCTTTATAGAAGGCGTTGTTCCGAAAATTTCAGAGGTTTCAAAAATGCTCCCCGAGGGCGTTATGCTGGAGGTTGACGGGGGAATAAAGCCGTCAAATGCAAGGCTTGTGAAGGACGCGGGCGCAAATGTGCTTGTTGCAGGCGCTTCGGTGTTTTATGCCGACGACCCTGCGGCGGCAATAAAGGATATGAAAGAAGCATGAGAGCTCTGATACTTTGCGGAGGAGAAGTTTATGACTACGCTTCGATAAGAGTGTGCCGCGGCGATTTTATAATATGCGCCGACGCGGGCGCAAAACACATCTTGCCGCTTGGGGTAAAGCCCGACGTATATCTCGGCGATTTTGACAGCTGCGATGTGCATGACCGCGGCATACCGATTGTGAAATTCAAAAAAGAAAAAGATGAAACCGACACTTTTTTGGCGGCGGAATACGCAATAAAAAAGGGGTATAACGAAATTGTTATAATAGGCGCTCTGGGAGGCAGAGCGGATCATTCGGCGGCGAATGTGTTTCTTCTTAAATACCTGCTTCAAAAAGGTGTGAAAGCCTTTTTGGAGGACGGAAAAAACACGGTTTTTATGACGCAGACGGATGTAAACATTGCGGAAAAAGGCGTATATGTTTCCCTGTTCCCCGTTTTCGGAGACGTTGAGGAGCTTTCGATAAGCGGTATGAAATATCCGCTTTCGGACTATTTTATGAAAGCCGGCGACATGCTCGGCATAAGCAACGAAGTAAGCGGAGAATGCGGAAAAATTTCGTTTAAAAGCGGAACGCTTATGGTAATGCTTTGCAGGGACTGAAAATAAATAATTTGTAAATATTATATTTTTTCCTTGCTTATTTAAGGAAAAAAGGGTATAATATGAATATTACTCGTTGAAGGGAGGGTTTTTGATGGGGAATGCAGCAACAGCAGGAGGCAGCAGCATGGTAACTCTTATCGTGTATATTGTTGCAATGTTGGCTATATTCTATTTCCTTTTGATTCGTCCTCAGAAAAAGAAGGAAAAAGAAGCCAGACTTATGATGGAAGCGCTCAGAGTGGGCGACAAAATCGTAACAATCGGCGGTATCTACGGAAAAATCACTCAGCTTAAAGAAGATACTTTGATTATGGAAACGGGCGCGCTCGGAAAAGAAAGTTCAATGAAGATTTCGAGATCTGCGGTACGCGAGGTACTTACAAAGCATGAGGAACCGGCAGATAAGGCATAATGTAATGCATTGCGGCTTGCCGGCCGAGGCATAAAAAACCGATAATCCGAATAGATTTATACTAATAAATTGTGTTTGGAGGTTTTAGCTTGAATAAAATCAGCGAAGCAAGGAGCGAAAGCATTTTCCGCGCGGCGTTCATAAGCGCTTTTTTGGCAGCGCTTATAACGGCGCTCGGAATGTTTTTGCTGTCGGTTTTTATTGCGTATTTCAACGTGTCGGAGAGTGCGGCGGACGGATGTATCGGCGCCGCAACATTTATAAGTATGTTTGTTGCAGGTTTTTCGGCAGCGAGAAAACACCGCAGAAGCGGATTGGTTTCGGGAATTGCCGCAGGCGCCGTATACGTACTTATAATGCTGCTTACAGGTTTTTTGTTTTTCGGCAATCTGAAAATCAGCGCCGAAACGCTTAAAATGTTTCTGATTTGCATATTTGCCGCCGCATTAGGCGGAATAATCGGAATAAATACCAAAAAAAGCAGATGAACCGATAAGGGGAAAAAAGTCGTGGCTGTTTAAAAGTCAACAGGCTTTTAAACAGCCTTGTTTTTGCATAAATTTCAGGTTAAAATGTTATTTTGACTCTATTTTGAATGCATTTTTAATTAATAACAGTAAAATATTACAAAAAAACACTTGACTTATATATACCTTAGGATATATAATATTAATGTTAATTCAACAAAGGAGGATATACACATGAAATGGAAAAGTGTGGTGGGACTTATTCTTTCCGTTGCAGTTATAGCGGGTCTGCTTTATACGGCGGCATTCGGATTTACGGTTACAAGTCCTTTTTCGGGAAATGAGTATAAATTTCCGAAAGTTCTTGATGAGCAGGACGGTATCAAGAGAGGTCTTGACCTTGTCGGGGGCTCGGTCATTTCATTTGAAGCAGATGCGGACAACCCTTCGGAGGAGGATATGGACGCGGCACTGCAGGTTATCAGAAACAGACTTGACAGTCAGGGCTACTTTGACGCCATTGTTACAAGACAGGGCAGCAAGGTTATAAGAGCCGAAATACCCGATATTAACGATCCGGAGGAAGCATTGCAGATGCTTAAGGCAGACGCTGTTCTCACATTTACGGACGATCAGGACAACCTTATTATGGACGGCAAAACGGGTGTTGAAAGCGCAAAGAGCGCATACGGACAGATAAGCGATAACGGTGACATGGCTTATTACGTTCAGCTCACGCTCACACCGGAAGGTCAGGCAAAGTTTGCGGAGGCAACAGCCGCTGCGGCAGCCAAAAGCGAAGGCAGCAATATAATAAAAATTAAACTCGACGATACGGATATTTCATCGCCGAGAGTAAAAGAAAAAATTGACAGCAAAACATGTATTATAGAAGGTAACTTCACGGAAGAGACCGCAAAGATTCTTGCGGATCAGATACAGAGCGGTCAGCTTCCCTTCAGCCTTAAGGAGAACGAGCTCCGTTCCGTAGGACCTACCCTCGGAAGCCAGGCTCTTCAGACAAGCCTTACGGCGGCTATGATAGGTATTATTATAGTACTTCTCTTCATGCTTGTAATATACAGACTTCCGGGTCTTGTTGCGGACATTGCGCTTCTTTGCTATATCGCGCTTGTGTCGCTTATAATGGCAGGTTACTTCATGCCTAACGGCTTTACGGCAACACTCACACTGCCCGGTATTGCAGGTATCATTCTTTCAATAGGTATGGCGGTTGACGCAAACGTTATAATATTTGAGAGAATCAAAGAGGAAATCAGAACGGGCAAATCCGTTTCGGCATCCGTTGAATCGGGATTTAAACGCGCAACATCGGCTATTATAGACGCAAATATCACAACAATTATAGCTGCGGTTGTTTTGTGGAAGTTCGGTACGGGCACAATTCAGGGCTTTGCTCTGACGCTCGGCATAGGCGTTGTCGTTTCAATGATAACGGCTGTATTTATTACGAAATTCCTGCTCAAACTCATGCTCGGACTTAATATTAAAAACCCTGCGTTTTACGGCGTTAGAAAGGAGGACATAAAGAATGATTAATTTTGTGGGAAAGAAAAACATATTCTTTATTGTCTCCGGAGCAATAATTCTGCTCGGTATGATTGCATTTGCAATTTTCGGAGGATTGAACCTTGACCTGGACTTCCAGGGCGGTACGGCTATCAGAATGGAACTGGGTCAGGATTTTAACGATGAAGATGTAAGAAAGCTTGTAAGCGATACGATAGGCGGACATACCGTTGCTGTTCAGAAAGCCGGAACAAACAAAACAGAGGCATATATCAAAACCGTTGAGATAGACACGGAAACGCGTGACAAAGTTGTTGAAGCCATTAAGGAAAAATATTCACTTGACCAGAACGCTTTGCTTGAAGCAAACAACGTATCCGCTTCGGCAAGCACAAAGCTCATAACGGACGCTTTTAAGGCTACAGGCTGGGCGGTTGTGTTTATGCTTATTTATATCACGTTCAGATTTAACATAAGATCGGGTCTTGCGGCTGTGCTGGGTCTGGTTCACAACATTCTTATCATGCTTTCGGTATATGCGATTTTCCAGATACCGGTTAACAGCTCGTTTATCGCCGCTGTTTTGACGATTGTGGGTTATTCGATAAACGATACCATAGTTGTATTTGATAAGATCCGTGAAAACGAAAAGCACGACAGAAGAAGCGAATTTGCCGTTGTTGCAAATACAAGCCTTAACCAGACACTTACAAGAACGCTTAACACGTCTCTTACAACGCTGTTCACAATCCTCACGCTGTATGTACTCGGCGTGGCGTCGATTCGTGAATTTGCGCTTCCGATCATTATCGGTGTTATAGTTGGTACGTATTCGTCAATCTGCATTGCAACTCCGCTTTGGGTTGTTTTGCGCGGCGTGAAATTCGGAAAAAAAGCCAAAAAGGCAAACGCATAAGATTATTATCTTTTAAACGTACGGAGATTTTTAATTGCTCCGGCGCGTAGAGGTCGTTGCGAAAGTGCGGCAAAACGAAAATTTTTGTTTTGCCGCACTTTCTTTTTTTGGAGGCATTGGAAAAAGCTTCGGAATCCGCAAACTGAGCCGAAACTTAGGTTTTGGAATACCGAAGGATGTACATGGGTACTTTTTTGTGCCTCTTGATTTTTATTTTATTCTGTGATACAATAAAATAAAAAAAGCGGAGGATAAAAATGCTTTCATACGCTGCCGAAATGAGAAGAAAATTTCACATGTGCCCCGAGGTCGGGTTTGACCTTGACGAAACGCTCGCGCTGCTGCGAGCCGAGCTTGACAAAATCGGTGTTCCGTATACCGAAAAATACGGCAAAAGCAGTATTGTTGCAACGGTGAATGAGGAAAAAAGCCGATATACCATAGGAATACGCGCGGATATCGACGCGCTTCCGATGAAGGAGGAAAACGACGTCCCGTACAAATCGCGCCACGAAGGGAAAATGCATGCGTGCGGACATGACGCGCATTGCGCGGTTGCACTTGCAACGCTTGCCGAAATTTACAGGCTGCGCGACAAAATAAACTGCCGTGTGAAATTTATTTTTCAGAGTGCGGAGGAATACACCACCTCGGGCGCGCGCCTTATGGCGGAAGACGGTGTTATGGACGGCATTGACTGCATTGCGGCTCTGCACTGCGACCCTATATACACTGCGGGGCAGGTGGGATTCAGAAACGGCGCACAGGGCGCCATAAGTGACGGGATTTTGCTTGAATTTTTCGGAAAAAGCACACACGCGGCTTTTCAGCAGGGCGGAGTTGACGCAATTATGATGGCTGTGCGTGCGTACAGCTCGATTGAATTTATGATTGCGAAGGAGCTGCCTGCGGTAACCCCCGTTATATTCAACGCGGGGAAAATCGAGGGAGGCAAGACAAATAATATAATAGCTGACTACTGCAAAATATACTGCACTCTGCGCACCCACACGGAGGACGTGGAGGAAAAGGCCCTGCGCCGCATCCGCGAAATTTGCGAATACACCGCAAAATGCGCCGGCGGCTCGGCGAAATTTACGCATGTGAAACATTATCCGATTGTTTATAACGATGAGAGGGTGACAGATAAAATGCGTGCGGCAGCCGCAAAAGTTGTGGGAGAAAAAAATGTTCTTCCGAAAATGCGGACCATGGGCGGGGAAGACTTTTCGTATTTTGCGATGCGCAAGCCCGGCTGCATGATGCGCCTTGGTGTGACAACGCCGGGAAAACCCGTAACGGGGCTTCATCAGACAACTTTTGACATTGACGAGAGCGCGCTTGACATCGGCGTTCGGATATTCAAAACCTTTATACTTGACAACATGAACGGCTGATTTTTGTGCGGCGGTAAAAAGCGGATTACAAGTGAAATTTTTTGTAACACATCATTGACAAACCCACAAATTTTCTTAAACATTTTATAAGATTTATATTGACAAATTCTGAAAAATAAAGTAAAATATATTTATGTTTGATAATAAAAATTAATGTCTATTTTGGGGTGATTTTTTTGACGGAAGAAAAACAGAAAGCTTTGAATCTTGCCTTAAGTCATATTGAAAAACAATTCGGCAAGGGTGCTATAATGAAGCTGGGGGAGAATACTCACCTGAATGTTGCTTCCATCCCGACAGGGTGTCTGGGGCTTGATCTTGCCCTCGGAATAGGCGGTCTGCCCAAAGGCAGAATTATTGAAATATACGGGCCCGAATCTTCGGGTAAAACAACCGTTTCGCTGCATGTTGTGGCGGAAGCGCAGAAAGCCGGCGGCGAAGTTGCGTTTATAGACGCCGAGCACGCGCTTGACCCTGTATATGCAAGAGCTCTCGGAGTTGATGTTGATTCGCTGATGGTTTCGCAGCCCGATACGGGCGAGCAGGCTCTGGACATAACGGAGGCTCTTGTGCGAAGCGCTGCCATTGACGTTATTGTTGTGGACTCCGTTGCGGCACTTGTTCCCAAAGCCGAAATTGACGGCGAAATGGGCGATCCGCACGTAGGTCTTCAGGCAAGGCTTATGTCGCAGGCATTGCGCAAGCTTGCCGGAATTGTAAATAAGTCCAATACAGTAGTTATTTTTATAAATCAGCTGCGCGAAAAAGTGGGTGTTGTTTTCGGAAACCCCGAAACCACCGCAGGCGGCAGAGCGCTGAAGTTTTATGCCTCGGTGCGTATTGACGTAAGACGCGGCGAACCCATAAAGCAGGGTACGGAAATTATAGGCAACCGCACCAAGATAAAAATTGTGAAAAACAAAGTCGCTCCTCCTTTTAAAACGGTTGAATGTGACATGATGTTCGGAAAAGGACTTTCGCTTTCGGGCAACATTCTTGACCTCGGTGTTGAAAACGGCTTTGTAACAAAAAGCGGTGCGTGGTTTTCAATCGGGAAAGACCGCATAGGTCAGGGCAGAGAGAATGCGAAAATGTATCTTGAGACTCACCCCGATGTTATGCGTACCGTGGAAAATCAGATACGCGAAAAATTTGAGCTTCCTCTTCTTCCGCCTGTGGAAAAATCTGCGGAAGTGCCGGAAGACGATAAGACCGAGTGACAAATATGGATGCTTCAAAATATAAAAAAATGTATTTCCCCGTTCCGCTGCGGGACCGCAAATGGCCAGGCAGGGAATTGACAAAACCGCCCAAATGGTGCAGCGTTGATTTGAGGGACGGAAATCAGGCTCTTGAAACGCCGATGTCGCTTTCGGAAAAGCTTGATTATTTCAGAATGCTTGTTGAAATCGGATTTAAAGAAATTGAGGTGGCGTTTCCTGCCGCATCGGATACCGATTTTGAATTTGTACGTACGCTCATTGAAAATGAAGAAATACCCGAAGGTACTTCCATAAGCGTACTTACGCAGTCGCGTCCGCATATAATAAAGCGCACATTTGAGGCGATACAGGGCGCAAAAGATGTCACGGTGCATCTTTACAATTCCACGAGCGAGCTTCAGCGGCGCGTGGTTTTCGGAATGACAAAACACGAAATTTCAGATATAGCGCTTCGCGGCGCGCATGCAATCGCGGAATATGCCGCGGACTTTAAAGGAAATATTTCTTTGGAGTACTCCCCGGAAAGCTTTATGGGAACGGAACCCGAGTTTTCGGCGGAGATTTGCAATGCGGTGACAAGAGTTTGGCGCACCCATAACTTTAATACCATTATTAATTTACCGGCAACGGTTGAGTTATCAACACCAAACGTTTATGCCGATTATATCGAGTACATGTGTGAAAGCCTTCAGGACAGAGATTCTCTGGTGGTCAGCACTCATGCACATAATGACCGCGGATGTGCGGTCGCGGCAACGGAGCTTGCTCTCCTTGCCGGTGCGGATCGGGTTGAGGGCACATTATTCGGCAACGGAGAGAGAACCGGCAATGCTGATATTATCACCCTTGCCCTCAATCTGTTCTCGCTTGGAATCGATCCGGGGCTTTGCTTTGATAATATTGAGTCGATTGTCAATAAGTATGAAGCAATAACCCATATGGATGTGCACCCTCGCCAACCGTACGCGGGCGAGCTGGTTTACACGGCGTTTTCGGGGTCACACCAAGATGCGATAAAGAAGGGGATGGACTATTGCGCAAAGCACAAAAGCGCGCACTGGGAAAATCCTTATATTCCGATAGATCCGGCAGATATAGGCAGGCATTTTGAACCTGTGAGAATCACGAGCCAGTCGGGCAAAAGCGGCGTTTCGTTTGTGCTTCAAAGACGCTTCGGCGTGTATCTGCCAAAGAAACTTGCAATCCGTTTGAGTGAGATTATAACAAAAATTTCTGACAAAGGATGCAAGGAAGTAACGCCCCAGCTTATTTTTGACACATTTATAGATAATTTTGTGGACATTGATAAGCCTATAAGATTTTTGGATTACGATGTGTTGTCGAAAAGCGGCGAAACAGAGGTTTTGGCTCATCTTGAAATTGACGGCAACAGCGGCAAATATGTCGGCAGCGGTAACGGTCCGCTGGATGCTATGACCGATATTATAAATAAAAATCTTGACATGAACATTGAAATTTCCGGTTATCACGAGCATGCACTGCAGCACGGTTCCTCTTCGGAGGCTTTGGCTTATGTGGAAATCAAGGATACGGAAAATCAAACTGTTTGGGGTGCAGGAAGCGATACGAATATCAGTACCGCGTCAATTAAAGCGCTTATAAGTGCGGTTAACAGATATAAAGTAAGTGGGGGATGTTAAAAAACTCCGGAACGCAAGAAAAAGGGAAAATTACATATCAGAAATATGCAAATGATGCAGTTAGATTTATTAGCTGTGGAAAAATCAAAAATTTGATTTTTCAAAAAAATATTTTTTCTTGCTATCCCCTTGAAAAAAGGTTGTTTAAAAAGTTAACCTACTTTTTAAACAGCCCTTTTTTGTGTTCTGTACGGGACGGAGAATAAGAAATTTCATTATTACTGTTCATACAGGGCAAGGAATGGAGATTATTCATATGAAAACACTATTTATGGGAACAGGCGCGGCGGACTGGGATATCACATTACGGCGCGAGGGTGAATTTTACAGGAGGTTTACATCATTTTTGATAAATGATGATCTGCTTATAGATTTTAATCTTGAAACAATCGACTTTATAAACCAAAACAAAATCAGCCTTAAAAATGTAAAAAATATACTTATCACGCACACTCACGGCGATCATTATTCGGCAGATGCCGTAAACCGCGTTTTTGACAAAAATGTGACGCTTTGGTGCGACAGCGGTGCGCGGGAACGCATAGGAAATGTGACGCCGCGCGTTAAGACAATTAATACATTTGAGAAATCAAAAGCAGGCAATTACAGTGTTATTGCCGTGCCGGCAAACCATTCCGTGTCGGGCAGCGCGGAAAAACCGCTTCATTTTATTATTTCCGACGGGGATAAAACCATTTTGTGGGGCTGCGACGGCGCGTGGTTTTTAAATGACAGCTGGCGTGAAATAAAAAAACATAAATACGACCTTGCGGTTTATGACGGAACTTTGTCCGATAAGCCGGGTGATTACAGAATTTTTGAGCACAACAATCTCAATATGATAAAAGAAATGCATCAAACATTTGTTTCCGAGGGGCTTTTAAAAGACGGCGGAAAAGCTTATATTTCACACATGTCGAAAGAGTCGCAGTATTCTCACGAAAAACTCGCGGAGGATCTGAAAGAATACGGAATTGCTCCGGCATATGACGGACTTTTGGCAGAAATATAACTCACCCTTCAATGGGTGCATGAGTTTTTAAGCCGCTTTTCGGTTTAAAAGAAATGTTGCGGCGATGCCGATGACGGGAATTATGCTCCACGATACTATAAGTCCGCTCCAGCTAAAGGAGCTTACAACCCACGCAAAAAGTGAGGTTGATATGCTTGCCGCGATATAGCCCATGCAGTCAAGTATCCCGTTTATGCTTGAAACTCTGCCCGTTTCGCCGAGAGCGGGTATATAAATGCTCCAAAGCATCGCCGAAACAAAACTGTTCATTATAAGCGCAAGCAGCAAAAATGCAACCGTAAGTATTCCTTTGGGCACAAAAAGCATGCACAAAAATGCCGCAAATGAAATTCCGTATGCGTATTTCATTATAAGCGTGTCTCTCCCTCCGAAAAGCTTGAAGAGAGCAAGCGCGGCAAACGGAATCAGCGCGCGGACAAGCGATATGAACGAGAATACAAGATTTGACTCGCTTGCCGGGAGGTTTATATATTCGTTTAAAAAAGTGGGAATCCAGAACGATATTGACATTCCTGCAATTTCAACAAGACATGCTATTGTGAGAAAGAACGGAAAACGGTTTATTTTGAATACGGCGAGCATTTCGGAGAAGGTGATTTCTTTCATTTTTTTAAACGTAATCATGCCTTTTTTCTCCAGAACCGAAATCGCCGCATATGCGCATATGCCGATTGCCGCGCTCACTGTTCCGGCAAACAGGAATGCCGCGTTCCAGTTGAAGATCATGGCGATAAGGCTTGCTGTTAATGGACCGGCAAATCCGGCAAACGAAAAGAAAACGCATATAACGCGCGCATAATCGGGCTTGGTATTTTCGGAGATTATTTTCATAAGCGGTCCGCGCATCATCGAGAGAGCGTAGCCGAGAATCAGAAAACAAATAATCTGCATAAGACCGTGCGGGGCAAAAGGGAAAAGCGCCGATGACGCGCCTGCCGCCAAAAGACCTGCAAGCACCATTGCTTTAGGCTTGAATATATCGCCCAAAACGCCGTTTAAAAGCTGCCCCGCGGCATACGCAATCATGTATACGGACGAGAGCATGGCAAGATACTCTTTTGTGCAGCTTGTGGACTTAATTATATACGGCGTCAGCACGCCGAGCATATTTCTTAAAAAGTAATTTGCTATGTAAGCAGTGACGGTTATAAGCCCTATTATGAGGGCTTTTTTTTTGTTCATGGAAAAAGCGCTTCCCTTCCGATCTGAAAAAATGACAGGGACATTATAACAGAAAAAAAATCAAATTGCAATACTTTTTTTTAAAATTTTACCACTTGATTTTTTTGTCCGAAAATGATATAATTTTAGCATATCGAGCAGCTTTAAACTGTATTAAAATGCGTAAGTCCGGATATGGACCTGCGCATTATTTTTTTTGGAGGTTTTTATGGAAAGTCACAATTTTTTGGCAACGGAAAAAATGGATGTGTTGATGCAAAAATATGCAATACCATGCATTATTTCACTGCTTGTGGGAGCACTGTACAACATAGTCGATCAGATTTTCATAGCGAATGCGGCATATCTTGGCTCGTTCGGAAATGCAGCAAACACGGTTGTATTTCCGCTTACGGTTATAGCTCTTGCAATATCGGTAATGATAGGTGACGGCGCGTGTGCCTTTGTCAGCCTAAGTCTCGGCGAAAAAAATGAAGAAAATGCGGGAAGAATCGTCGGAAACTCAATAATACTTATCATAATTTCAAGTATTTGTTTAACTGCACTGTATCTTATATTCAGCGACCCGATAATAGCCATGTTCGGCGGTACGGTTAATAAAGAAACTTTCCGCCATTCAAAAGAGTATTTCTTTTGGATCTCACTCGGAATACCTTTTTACATGTTCGGTCAGGCGATGAACCCGATTATAAGAGCGGACGGAAGCCCCAAATTTGCAATGATTTCAACGCTTTGCGGCGCTGTTATAAATATTATACTTGACCCCATTTTTATTTTTGTTTTTAAGCGGGGCATGATGGGTGCTGCCGCGGCAACCGTTATCGGACAGGCAGCAACAGCCGCGATGGCAGTATTCTACCTTTTCCGTACAAAAGCCGTAAAGATTAAAAGAAGCGATTTTAAGCTTAAAGCGGTTACGGTGCGCAGAACGCTTGTGCTCGGCTTATGCAGCTTTCTTTCGCAAATATCGCTTGTTGCCGCTATGGCAGCAATCAATAACATGATAAGAAAATACGGGGCAGCGGATGAAATTTTCGGACAGACGCAGTATGCCCAGATTCCGATGGCGGTTGTGGGAATAGTAATGAAGTTTTTCCAGATCGTTATTTCAATTTGCGTCGGCATGGCGGCAGGGTGTATTCCGATTGTCGGCTTCAATATGGGAGCCGGACTTAAAGAAAGGGTGAAAGAGCTTTTTACAAAGCTGCTTATCGCCGAAGCCGCAGTCGGCGCAGCAGCTCTTATAATTGCCGAACTGTTTCCGGGCGCTCTTACAGGAATTTTCGGCGCCGCAAACGAAAGCGTATATTATACTGAGTTTGCAATAAAATCGTTCAGAATATATCTTTGTATGATGGTTTTGGCATGTGTGAACAAGGCTGCGTTTATTTTTCTTCAGGCTATGGGAAAAGCGGCATCGTCAACAATGCTTTCCATGGTGCGAGAGATTGTTTTCGGCGTTGGATTTGCAATTTTACTGCCCCGCTTCTTCGGACTTGACGGAGTGCTTTATTCGATGCCGGTATCAGATATACTTACATTTGTTATAGCTTTGGTTATAATAAGCCATACGTATAAAGAACTGCGCGCTTGAATGAGTTGTGCGTTTACCGTAAAAGTAAAATAACCGCCCTCTCCGTCAAGAGATAGCGGTTATTTTAGAATAATCTAAAACTTTTGGCAACCCCGTTTGAGGGATTGCCTTTTTCTGTCAGCATTATACAACGGTTCGTATTTCTATTGCCTCCTTGGGCAGCCCCGTTATACAGGCGATTTCTTTTGCCGTATACCCGTAAAACTCCGCAAGCTTTTCATCGGGAAGAAGCAGCTTCGAAGCAAAAATATTTGCCTGACGTTCATATTTTCCCGGCTGCATAAACGTGTTTTTTGTCATAAAAGAAACATTGAGCTCGGGATGCATAAAAGAGTGAGCAATTTCATGCGCGCAAACGAGGCGCTGTCTGATTCTCGGCAAATCCGAATTGATATGTATCATTTTCACGCCGTACGGTGCATTGTAATAGCCGCGCAAGGCTCCGAGTTCTTCAAAAAAAACTAAAATCCCCGCCATGTCCGCGATTTCAAACGGGTCTCTTGTTTTGAATTTACTTAAAACCCCGTCCAATATTTTGTCAATATCCAAAATCAAGTCACCTCCAAAGATTCAGCCCCTGTTTTTTGAAATCATTTTGGCAAGCATGATGCTGTTTTCAAGACTTGCCTTTAAAAGCCCGCGTGTTTTGTCATCGAGCGCTTCCCCGTCAAACATAAGAGGAGAGTCCGCTTCAAGCTTTATCAGGCAGCGGTTCAGTAATTCGGAAATATCTTTTTGCTCATTTGCGCTTACATCTTCGCCGAAATGAGTTCCGAGCGCTTTTCCGATTTTTTCGAGTGCGTCAGCAGGTACCTTTTTTGTGATTCCCGTTTCGTATCTTTGAAGAGTGGATTTTGAAATGCCGGTTTTGTCGGAAAGTTCTGCAAGACTTATTCCCTTTTGTTCTCTCAGAATCTTTATCATATGGTACATTAAAATACCTCCCTTGCTTCTATAATAACACATCTTTCTCACTTTTGCAACATTTTTTTAAAAAAATTTCAAAAATGGGTTGACAAATTATTACAGTTTATGATATTATGGAATTGTCCCAAAAATAATTTTTTTATTCGAAACGTCCCATTTTCGAGACAAGGAGCGTATAAAATGTATATTAAAAACATCTTACAAAGCGGCGATTCGGATACAATTTTGGATTTGCTGCACGGCTTTCTTTCTCCCGAAGGGGAGGAAAAACGTTTTGACGATGCGGAAAAAGCTGTTCTTCAGAATTTTTTGGAATGTTTTCTGGAGGAGTATGCGGAAATACTTGCGGATTTTACACAAAACTATTTCAGAGGTGACGATATATGAACGCAAAGGAATATCTGGAAAGAGGGAAGACTCTTGCGGCGGAGATAACGGCGCTGTCGGAGGCTTTGGAATGCGCGCACTCGGAGGCTATGAAAATCACACCGACATGGGGTGGCGAGCGCGTGCAGAGCGCTGTGCGCCGCGACAGGCAGGAGGCAGCGGTGCTGCGGTACACGGAGCTTAAGGCGGATATCAATTCGCGAATTGCGCGGCTTTTCGAAATTAAACGCGAGCTTTTTGAGCTTGTTGATGAAATCGAAGACCCGAGAATACGCACGCTTATAGTATATCGTTATTTAAACCGCATGACGTTTGAAGCGATTGCAGACAAAATGGGATATGATTTGCGCTGGGTGTACAGAATACATAAAAAGGCGCTGGGAGAAGTGGATAAACTGCTGAACGGGTAGGAGAAAGTGGTGGAGCCTGCCGTGCGTGCCCCCTGTGGGGACAATTCACGAATTGTCCGTGTGGTGCTGCGGAACATAAACGGGCGACCACGCAGGGTCGCCCCTACGGCGGTTTGAAAGCAAACAAGTGTGAGCGGCCTTTATGCAACCGCCGGTTGCAAAAAAGCCACATAAAATTGGTTGACAGACGGGGGGAGGATATATTAAAATAAAAGAAAAAAATGAACGGAGAAGATATATGCTTTTACACGATATGCTTTACAAAATAAGAAAAAACGCAAAGCTGTCTCAGGAGGAATTTGCAGGTCTTTTCAAAGTTTCGCGCCAGGCGGTGCAGAAATGGGAAAGCGGCAGCTCCACTCCCGAGATTTCAAAGCTTGTGGAAATTTCAAAATATTTCGGCATTTCGCTTGACGCGCTCATATTAAACCGCGGCAAAAGAACGGTTGAAGAAATAACATACGGGAAAGAGCTGCGCCCGGAATACGGACTGTCGAGCGAGTGGGATTCTTATGCCGACTACATTCTTGATGAATACCGCCAGTCTGCGGAGGAAGGGCTTGACATCGAGATGTACAAAAACCTGTTTGACGACGTTTCGATGCTGCCGCGCGGCGAGATAAGAAACAATTTTGCGGATATACTTTTCAAAGCGGTTATAAATGCGAAAACGGCGGACGGATTTAAATACACCGAGCCCTCAACGCTTGAAGAAATAAAGGCTTTGAGAAAGCCTTCCGCACTTTCGGGCAAGGTTGACAAATCGGCGCTCCGCAGCAAAATCGAAGGCGCGTGGTACGGGAGAATCTGCGGCTGCATGCTCGGAAAATCGGTTGAAAGCGTGCGCTCGAACGAATTTATTCCTTTTCTTAAAGAGACGGGCAACTTCCCTCTGCACAGATATGTATACCGCACGGATTTAAATGACGGGATTTGTTCAAAATATCATTACGGCTTTGACAGCAAGGTTTATGCCGATGAAATAGACGGTATGCCGGCAGACGATGACACAAATTACATTGTTCTGGGTCAGCTTATAGTTGACAGATACGGCAGAGACTTCACGCCGCTTGACGTTTCGCGCGCATGGCTCGACTGCCAGCCGAAAAATGCATACTGCACGGCTGAAAGAGTTGCATTCTGCAACTTTATCCGCGGCTACAATCCGCCGCAGTCGGCAATGTTTAAAAACCCGTACAGAGAGTGGATAGGCGCGCAGATCCGCGGCGACTACTACGGATACATCAACCCCGGAAATCCCGAAGCGGCTGCCGAAATGGCATGGAGAGACGCGTCGATTTCTCACGTTAAAAACGGAATATACGGCGAGATGTTTGCCTCCGCCATGATTGCCGCTGCTGCCGTGACGGACGACATGGAGAAAATTGTTGAGGAAGGTCTTGCGCAGATTCCTTCAACTTCACGCCTTTTTGAGAGCGTTTCGGAGGTTGTGGAAAAATATAAAAACGGCGAAACAATGGAAGAAATTCTCCAATATGTGCGCGGCAAATACGATGAGCACACGGAATACGGCTGGTGCCACACAATTCCGAATGCCATGATTGTTGCGGCTTCGCTCCTTTTCGGCGGCGGAGATTATGCCAAAACCATCTGCACGGCGGTACAGGCTTGCTTTGACACAGACTGCAACGGCGCTACGGTAGGCTCTGTAGTCGGCATGGCAAAGGGAATATCGGCAATTCCCGATTACTGGAGAAAACCCATCAAAAACACGCTTCACACCGGTATTTTCGGACTTGAAACCGTGGATATCAATAAAAGAATCGATTTGAATATGGAACACATAGAGAACAAGAAGTAATTAAATGAAAAACAACAAAAAATTTTTAAAACGGAGGTTTAACATGAAAAAGCAGACACAGAAAACACTGGCGCTGGCAGCAGCGCTGATGCTGGCGGCCTCGCCTCTTACAGCGTGCAAAAAGAGCGGCGGAAACGAGGCGGAGCTTGCGAGAGGGGCGAAAGTTACGTTAAACGGCGACGCTATCTATCCTATGCAGTGCGATGACACACTTACATACTGGATGGGGCAGGGTGCATGGAACGTACGCTATGAAAATTTTGCGGATACACCGCTCGGCAAAAAGCTTGCCGAAAACACGGGCGCAAAAATCGAGTACATCCACCCGTCTGAGGGACAGGGCGAAGAACAGTTCCAGCTGCTTTTGGCATCCGATGAGCTGCCGGACATAATAACATATGCGTGGAACGACTATCCGGGCGGCCCTGACATTGCAATTTCGGAAGGCTACATAATGCAGCTTAACGAAATTTTCGACAAGTGGGCTCCGGCGCTTAAGAAACGTCTTGCGGAAAATGACGCGAAGGAAAACTGGGATAAACAGATGAAAACCGATACGGGCGCTTACTATGCGTTCCCGAATCTGGTTCAGAGCGGTATTCTTCAGATTGCACAGGGACCGATTCTCCGTGCGGACTGGATGAAAAAGTATAATCTTGAGACACCGACAACAATAGACGAATGGGAAAAGGTTTTGCAGACGTTTAAAGATAACGGCGTTGAATCTCCGTTCTCCGGTACGGTGGGCGAGCTTGGACTTACATTTATGCCCGCGTTCGGTGTTTGGAAGGATTACTACAAAGACGGCGACAAAATTGTTTTCGGCTACATGGAGGAAGGCTATAAAAACTACCTTGCAAAGATGAATGACTGGTTCAAAAAAGGTCTTATAGATAAAGATCTTGCCGTTAATACTCCAAACGACATCGACTCGAAGGTGTTAAACGGAAAAACGGGCGCTATGTGCGACTGGGCAGGTTCCGGTATCGGTCAGTGGCTTAAAACCGCAAACGGAGCAAACGGATTTGACCTTATGGGCGTGCAGTATCCGGCTATGAACAAAGGTGAAAATGCCGAGTATTCAAGCGTTGCAAACAATATTACAATGAGATGCGGCGCGGCGCTCAACACAAAGTGCAAAAACCCCGAGCTTGCAGCGCGTTTCCTGGACTACGGCTTCACAGAGGAAGGTCACAACCTCTTTAACTTCGGTATTGAAGGCGAAAGCTACAACTGGGTTGACAAAGACGGCGTGAAATATCCGCAGTATACGGATCTTATTCTCAATAACCCCGAGGGTCTCACCGTTACAAATGCAATGTCTATGTATATCCGTGCAAACTACAACGGCATCATGATTCAGGATACAAGATATATCGAGCAGTATTATCAGACTCCGCAGCAGTCGGGCGCACAGAAGGAATGGGGCAAAACAAATATGAGAGATCACCTTTTGCCGCAGCTTTATGTTCTGGGCGAGGAAGCGGACAGAGATTCGCAGATTAAAACCGATGTGACAACTTATGTAAACGAGCAGACAATAAGATTTATTACGGGCGAAAGACCCATTGAAGAGTTTGACGCTTATGTTGAACAGCTTAAAGCTTTCGGAATTGATGATGCACTCAAATTCAGAACAGAAGCTTACAAGCGTTTTGAAAAGAGATAAATATCTCCGAATTTTATATATAGCCGAAGAAGGTGCAGCAATATTATTTTGCTGCACCTTTTGCGTGAACAAGCGTGAGCAGCGGCAGGACTTGAGAAAAATAGTGCAGAATGGACAAACTGAGCCAAAGCTTCAGCTTTGGGATACCCGAAGGCGTATGTTTTTTTCTCTTTTTATATTGCGGAACATAAACGGGCGACCACATAGGGTCGCCCCTACGGCGTCGGGACAAGCTGCGCTCCGTTC
>ENA-OUQH01000106-OUQH01000106.1-human-gut-metagenome-genome-assembly--contig:-NODE-106-length-70862-cov-29.038683_pt1 | contig 70862 bp, 52 predicted proteins | sample MGYA00237948_ERZ548828 | MGnify/ENA primary metagenome ERZ548828 (study PRJEB26490, sample SAMN05194711) | human gut metagenome | biome: terrestrial biome; feature: human-associated habitat; material...
TGAATACGGAACGGGACACATACAATCAGATTGAGTACGCGCGTGAGACCGGGCGAGAAGAAGGACGTGAAGAAGGTCGTGCTGAAGGCGTAAAACAGAATAGTTTCGACATTGCCAAAAGAATGTTGGAGAAAGGGATTGACATTGAGACAATTTCAGAACTGACAGGTCTGACGGAAAAGGAAATTTCCGAATTGAACCGGATTGATGCCTAAGATGTGACAAGGAAACATAAAGCAGGCGGACTGGAAAACCAATCCGCCTGCCTTTTTATCGGGCGTTTTCTGATATGACGTCAGAAAACATTATCGGAATCTTACCACTCAAGAATCTTCTTGAAATCGTATGCCTCAGGATTCTCGATACCGAGAGCCTTTACAGCCTCGTAATCCTCAGGAGTTACATAGTGCGCAATGTACTTGTAATAGTTCTGAGCTGTGCTGGCATTGATATCCACGATTCTCGGAGGAATCTTTCCTGTCTCAGGATCCTGCAAATCAGCAAGATAGAGAGGAGAAACATTACCGTAAGAATCTACATATACCATGCAACCTGTCTTACCCTCGCTGAACAGCTGGTAAACACCCATGGCAAGCTCTGTACAGTATGTAAGGTCATAAGCAACAGGGTCCTGGCAGCGTACATCATAACCGATTTCTACTGGACGGCTCTTGACACTGAGACCGATCTTGGCGAATTTCTTCTCAAGAAGCTCATTGAAAAGGACAGCCTTTGAAATCTTGCCAAGCTCAGGGTGACCATGCTCATCATATGAGAAGTGAACACCGGCCTCGGCAGCCTCCTTTGCAACTTCTTCATTGTGGAAAAGGCCCTCTGCAGCTACAATTGTACCATAATGAACACCCATCAGCCTTCTCTTGATGATAGCAGAAACAGAAAGACGAACAATCTTGTCAAGAGTCATCTGAGTCTTGTTGAACATCTCAGGAATGATGGTCATAGGGCAATGTGTTGCCTCACCGATACCGAGAGCAAGGCTACCGCAGGTGCGGCCCATTGCAGAGATAACCAACCAGTTGCCTGAAGTACGGGCATCCTCGTAAATGGTTCTTGCGATATGAGCACCCTCGTTCTTTGCAGAATTATATCCGAAAGTAGGAGCATTTGCAGGAAGAGGAAGGTCATTGTCAATTGTCTTAGGACAATGGATATTTGCGATAGGATAGTTCTTCTCCTCGAGGAACTTTGAAATTCTGTTGGCTGTCGAAGCGGTATCGTCACCACCGATAGTAACAAGAAGTTTGATGTTGTTGTCCTTAAACAGGTCGAGGTTGAAGTGCTTTTCGAAATCCTCGTTAGTCGGCTTGAAACGGCTCATTTCAAGGTAAGAGCCTCCTCTGTTAAAATAGCGGTCTGCTTTAAAGAAATCGAGGTCCTCTATACGTGCATCCTTGCTGAAGAGACCTGAATAGCCGCCATGCAGTCCGATAACCCTGTAACCCTTAGAAAGGAAAGTCTTTGCTACACTCATCGAAACTGAGTTCATTCCTGGGGCTGGACCGCCTCCGCACAAAATAATGATTGCGTCTTTCATGATAAAATCGAAAAATTTATAATGTTATATTCGTTTTCCGGGGTGCAAAATTATCACTTTTCAACCAATTTTCCACAAAAAAATGGTTAAATTTGTGTTTTATGAATAAAGAAAAGGACAAATGGACCGCCAACAGGCAGAAAACAGAATAAGGGAACTCAGAAAAATCCTCTGGGAAAACAGCAGGAAGTACTACGTAGATAACGCTCCGGCTATAAGTGACTACGAGTATGACCATCTCATGTATGAGCTTGCTGACCTGGAAAAAGAATATCCCGATCTCGTAACACCGGATTCACCGACACGCAAAGTCGGCAGCGATTTGGAGAATTCAGACGAGAACGGAAGGACATTGGTAACAGCCCGCAAGGAATTTGCACAGTATGAGCATAAATATCCCATGCTCTCGCTGGCCAACACATACAATATCGGAGAAATTGAAGATTTCGTGACAAGGGCTTCGAAAGCCATCAGCAAACCATTCACATACTCATGCGAGCTGAAATTCGACGGAACAGCCATCTGCCTTACGTACCGCGACGGAAAACTTTTCAGGGCATTGACCAGAGGAGATGGTGTCATCGGTGACGATGTGACAGATAATGTCCGGCATATCAGTAATATACCTGTAACCCTCGAAGGTTCCGGATTCCCCCAGGAATTCGAAATCAGAGGAGAAATCCTTATGCCATACAAGGCCTTCGACACTCTGAATGAGGAGAGGCTCAGAAACGAAGACCAGCCTTTCGCAAACCCGAGAAACGCCGCTTCAGGTTCATTGAAACTCCTTGACCCGAAAGAAGTCGGACGCAGAGGACTATGGTGTACGTTATATCACATTCCTAGTCCGAATGTCACGTTTTCAACCCACGACGAAGCCATGAAAGCAGCGGAATCCTGGGGCCTTCCGGTATCAGACAAGCGCAGAATATGTCACAATATCAATGAAATAGAAGAATACATCAACTATTGGGACAAGGAGCGCAAATTCCTTCCATATGCCACCGACGGCATTGTCATAAAAATCAATGAACTGGCATATCAGACGGAACTTGGCTATACGGCCAAATTTCCACGCTGGGCAGTGGCATACAAATTCAAAGCCGAACAAGCATTGACACAGATCAAATCCATTGATTATCAGGTTGGAAGGACCGGAGCTGTAACACCTGTGGCGAATCTTGACCCTGTCCAGCTGTCGGGAACAGTGGTCAAAAGGGCAACATTGAATAATGCTGATATGATGGCCCAGATGGACATCCGCGTAGGAGACTTTGTCTATGTCGAGAAGGGCGGCGAAATCATCCCGAAAATCACGGGCGTGGAACTCTCCAAGAGAGGCAAGGACACAAAGAAACCGGAATTCCCTACCGTATGCCCTGACTGCGGATCTACTCTTGTCAAGGAAGACGATGAGGCCAAGTGGTTCTGCCCTAACATCGAAGGGTGCCCTACACAGATAAAAGGCCGCCTTCTGCATTTCCTCAGCAGGAAAGCCATGAATGTCATAGCGGGAGACGCCACTGTGGACCAGTTGTATAATCTTGGCCTGGTAAGGACGCCGGCAGATTTTTATGACCTGAAGAAATCCGACCTCCTTCATCTCGAAGGATGGAAGGAAAGGTCGGCCCAGAGATTTCTGGACAGCCTGAAAAACAGCCTTAAAGTATCATTTGACCACGTACTCTTCGCCTTGGGCATCAGATATGTAGGAGAATCGACGGCCAAAGAGATAGCACAGCATTTCGGCAACATTGACAATATCGAAAAGGCCGATGTCACTCAATTGCTGGAAGTTCAGGACGTGGGAGAAGTCATAGCGGAAAGTGTCTACAATTTCTTCCAGAACGAAAAGCATCGTCTTGAGATTCAGAGACTTAAGGCAGACGGGCTGAAAATGTCCATGGAAGCGCCGGCTCAGAACCTCTCGGCAGCATTGACAGGAAAAACGATTGTCATATCCGGGAACTTCAGCATTTCGAGGGACGAGATGAAGGAACTGATTGCACTTCACGGAGGCAAGAACAGCGGCTCGCTCAGCGGAAAGACATCCTACTTGCTTGCAGGCAGCAAGCCGGGGCCGGAAAAGATGAAAAAGGCAGAACAACTCGGAATCCCGGTCATAAATGAAGAAGAGTTCAGGTCAATGTTGCCGGATGGTGCGTTGCCGGAAAACGATGAAGAAGAGCCGATTACGGATTTGTTCGGAGGGCTGGTGTAAGAAGTGGGGCAAGCAGAAAAGGAGTACAATGGGAATCAACAGTAAAATACGAAACTTCAAGACATACCTTTCAGACGGAATCTGGACTGAGAATTTCGAGAACCTTTCCAAGATGCGCGCGCATCTGATAAAGGATCTCAGGGTTCTGATTATCACCGTCAAGACATTTTCCGGCCAGAAGATAGGATTTCAGGCAGTAGCATTGAGTTTCTTCTGCACGATGGCCGCAGTGCCTTTCATTGCCATTGCCTTTGCGATTACCGGCGGACTTGGCCTGGAAGACGCTCTGAAAGAAGTGCTTACATCCAACATCGCAAACCAGCAGGCAATCGACACGCTCTTCGGTTTCGCGGAAAACATCATAAACACGGCGCAGTCCAGTCCCGTGGGGCTTGTCAGCGCGGTATTGTTCGCATGGCTGGTCGTATGGATGATGATGTGTGTGGAATCAGTATTCAATAACGTCTGGCGTGTAAACAAGTCCAGGAACATATTGAAAAGGCTTTCTTTCTACATCCTCATCATCACAGTTTCGCCCTTCGTCATACTGCTGTTCTTCTCAGGGTCAATCATTTACTCCAATGTGCTGGACATCCTGCTCCCGAACAGCGAAGCGTTTTCCGAAAGCATCAGGAACCTTCTCGGCTGGTTTATTTTCTCAGTAGTTTCAGTCCTGACTTTCTCTGTCATGTACAAGTTCATACCCAATCACATTGTCCTGTACAGACATGCGATCAAGGCGGCGCTCCTGTCCGGACCGGTTTTCACAATCATGCAATACCTCTTCCTGGAGACACAGATTTTCGTCACCAGGCTCAATACGATATACGGCGCAGTCGCCGCAATCCCACTTTTCATGTTCTGGCTTAATTTCGGATGGTTCATTATTCTCATCGGCGCGGAACTTTCCTACGCTTTCCAGAACGTAAACAACTATAATATAGACACAAGGATATGAGTTTTTCAGAATTCACCCAGAAGGACTACGAAGTCATCAGCCGGAACTATGCCGATCTTAAGGAAGCGGCAAGAAAGAGATGTTCCGGTGAACAAGAGCTTGCTGTCGTGCAGAAAGCATTTGATTTCGCAAACGAAGCGCACAAAAATGTCCGCCGTCGTTCCGGGGAGCCATATATACTTCATCCGATAGCTGTCGCCAAGATTGTCGTCAATGACATCGGACTTGGCTATAAATCCATTGCAGCAGCATTGCTGCATGATGTCGTGGAAGACACCGACTATACTGTGGATGATATCCGTCATATGTTCGGGGACAAGATTGCGTCACTCGTAGACGGTCTCACGAAAATCAAGAATGTGCTTGACAATGAGGACAAGAAGAGCAAAGATGCCGGCTATACTGAAAGCCTGCAGGCTGAGAATTTCAAGCGTATCCTCCTGACTCTCAACGACGACGTACGTGTCGTGCTGATAAAGTTGGCGGACCGTCTGCACAACTGCCGCACCATCGAATTCATGCCTGAATACAAGCGTGACAAGATTCTGAGCGAGACCATGTTCATATTCGTACCTCTGGCCCACAGGCTCGGACTGTACGAGGTGAAGTCCGAAATGGAAAACATCTGGCTGCGGTACAAGGAGCCTGATGCCTATAACGACATCAGTGCCAAGATCAACAGGGACATGTCCGACAAGGAGAAAAGCATTGACGAATTCATAGGTCCTATCCGCAATGCCCTCGAAAAGGCAGGTTTCGATTTCCAGATAAAGAAGCGGGTAAAGACACCGTACTCCATCTGGCACAAGATGATTACCAAGCAGATAACCTTCGACCAGGTCTACGACCTCTATGCCGTGAGAATCATCTTCAATCCGACTGCCACAAACGACAACAAGGAGACGGAGCGAGATCAATGCTACCACATATTCTCCATAATAACAGGACTTTACAGATATAAGTCCGAGCGGGTACGCGATTGGGTCAAGCACCCGAAGAGCAATGGATATGAAGCTCTCCACTGCACATTGATGAGCAATTCCGGTATCTGGATTGAGGTTCAGATCAGGACAAGGAGAATGGATGACATTGCAGAAAAAGGTATTGCAGCCCACTGGGCGTACAAGCAGGACGGCTATATCAGCGAAAATGACAGCGAAATGGACAAATGGCTTTCCAAGGTCAAGGAAATCCTGGTAAGTCCAGATGTCAATGCCCTCGAACTGCTCGATATCATCCACAAGGACCTGACCGCCACCACTATTCTCGTCTTCACTCCGAAGGGAGAACAGAAATCCATCGAGAAAGGTGCCACAGCCCTTGATTTCGCGTATCTGATTCATTCCCAGATAGGTAACAAGGCCATTGCTGCCAAGGTGAACATGAAGCTCGTGCCTCTCTCATATGTCCTCAAGACTGGAGACCAGGTAGAAATCATTTCTGCAGAGGACGGGCATCCAAAACTGGAATGGTACGATTTCCTTACCACACGACATGCAAAGAATCAGGTGATGGATTATTTCCGTCCACAGAGGGATGAGTTCATCAAAACAGGCAGGGAGGCATTGACAGAAAACCTCAAGAGTATCGGAATGAAAGCCGACAATTCGACGTTGAGACTCTTCTCTTCAAGGCTCGGACTGAACAGTTCAGACGAGTTCCTCTTCCGCTATGGCATCGGCTACATCAAATTCGAGGACATCGCGAGAATCATCTCAGAAGACAAGAAGGAGAACACGGATTTCATCATAAACTCTTCTTCAGACGGACATAAATATGTGATTGCAGGGTGCTGCAAGCCTATTCCAGGAGACCCTGTAGTGGGATTCATGTCACCGGACGGAACCATAACCGTCCATAAGAAATCCTGCCCTGTGGCTGAGGACATCGCCACCAAACACGGAGACAGAATCGTGAAGACTCTTTGGGAATCCCCTACCGACATATCATTCCCGGTACGGATTTCGCTCAAAGGCATTGACAGGATCGGACTTCTGAACGACATCTCCGGCTACATTTCGCTGGTTATGGGCGTGAACATGCGCCACATTAACCTGAATACCGAAGGAGGCATTTTCGACGGCTACATTGACCTTTTCGTGCATGACCGGGACATTCTGGATAAAATGATTGTCAAGCTCCAGAGTATCAAGGGAATACAAAGTGTCATGCGTACAGATTTGTAAAACAGTATGAACAAACACATAGAGAGACTCATTCCGGGAATCCCGGTAGCATTAGTACTTGGGGCAATGATGTTTTCACATTCTTGCGCCAACACGACGACCCCGCCAAGCGGAGGAGACAAAGACACGATTCCGCCGGTCATAACCAATATCTCCCCTCTTCCGGGAAGCACCAATGTCCCGACGCACAACACACAGATAGTCATTACTTTCAATGAATATGTGACAGTCAAGGATCCCAAGGCGATTTTTCTCTCTCCACCTCTGGAGAAGAGCCCGCGATACAAAATCCGGGGAAAATCTGTCGTAGTATATTTCGAATCAGACCTCGACACGAACACGACATACACCCTAGACCTTACCAATGCGATAGCGGACAACAACGAGGGCAACATGTATCCGGGCTACACGCTGATGTTCTCGACAGGTTCCCAGATTGATTCCATGGCGATTACCGGAGTCGTGAGAGACTGCAACACCCTGCAGCCCATAAAAGGCGCTACAGTAATGCTTTACAAGGACTTGTCCGATTCCGCAGTATTCAAGCGCAGACCGGACGCCGCTGTCAAGACTGATGACTGGGGATTCTTTGCACTGAGAAACATCGCGGATACCGACTATCGCCTGTACGCAATCAGGGATGAAAGTTCCAACAACATCTATGACCCTGACAATGACCGCATTGCATTCTACGACAGCATAATACGTCCCACTATCGTAGCCACTGACGACCTCCCGGAACTCATGAAATACGATATGAAGGACACCTTACACTGTGAGGCCAGAAAGGCGGAATATGAGATGGTAATGTTCCGCGAAAAGCCGTCCAAGCAGATGATAGTCAATAAGGTACGTACACAGCCAAGGTCTTCGTACATAACATTCATGGCTCCGTCTGCCCAGATAGATTCGCTGTGGATCAAGGGAATTCCGGCGAACCGCCTTATCACACAGTTCAATATCCAGAAGGACAGCCTCGAGATTTGGGTCAATGACAGGAAGCGTATGCCTGACACATTGCACCTGTTCGTCGATTACATGAAGACCGATACCACCGGCAAGATGGTTCCGTTCACGGAGCACGTCCGCCTTGCAATGGAGAAAGCCGGCAGCAAGTCCAAGAGTTCCAGAAGGGATATCAAACATGAGGATACCACTTGCGTAATGAAAGTCACGGCAGAACCTGAGAATATAGAGCAGTACGGATTCCAGATAGAGTTCAACTACCCTATCATCTATGAGAATTTCGATTCTCTGAAACTGATTTCCATCAACCCTCGCCAGCAGGAATCCAAGATGAAGTTTTCTGTTGTGCGCGATACCCTGAATCTCAGGAAATACACACTCACACCTGAAGGAAAACTGATGACGGGATATGAATACAAACTCAAGGTTCCTCATCGTAAGTTCCGCGATATCAATGGTTTCTACAATGACAGTACCGAAGTGAAAGTGTCCTTGCCCAAGGATGACAAGCTCAGCACTTTGATTCTGGACATGACTAATGTCAACCACAAGTATATCATTGACCTTCTCAATGAAAAAAGAGACAAGGTCCTGCGCTCATATATCATTGAAAAAGATGCGAAACTCACTTTCCCTTATCTGAAGGAAGGCAAGTATTCGGTCCGTATGACTGAGGACAAGAACAAAAACGGCATGGTCGATACCGGCAATCTTCTGGAACACAGGCAGCCGGAAAAGGTCATCTTCTACAAACTCAAGGACGGATCTTACATCCTGAACATCAAGGAAGCCACAGAAGTGGAACAGAGGCTGGACATCGCTAAACTGTTTGGAGAGAATTGAAATGAGAAAATTGATTATTATAGTTGGGGCGGCTCTCTTCCTCTGTACCAATGCTTTGGCTCAGACCGTGGCGGAAGATTCTGTGGTCGTATCAATGCCAGATTCCACGGAATCCGCCCCGAGGCTCATTCCGTCAGTAAAGAAGAAACATCTTAAAAAGGCGTCCAAGGACACCTTGACATTCAAGGCCTCGCGAGAATACTCAGACGAATATCTGGATACCGTAAAAGTGGCGAAGAAATTTTCCATCAATGACTATACGATGGTCGGTTTCCAGTATGGATACACATTGAGCCAGATGATGTTCAATCCTACCAAGAGGCAGGGAATGCTTATGAATCCGTACAATTTCGGAGTGACGTTCACCAAGTACGGGAAGATGTTCGGATACATGCCGTATTTCGGTTTCCAGACCGGCTTGTTCTATGGTCAGAGCGGTTATAAGTTCAAGAAAGACAAGGAGACAGGCAACTTTACGGAGACAGTGGACGGAGCGGTCCAGGCCAGATACACATACGGAGAGATTCCGTTCCTGGCACATCTCCACATGGATGTCTGGCACCTGAAGTTCATCGTCAATGCCGGTCTTTTCGGAGGATACCGGTTCAGCATTGAACGCGAGGGCGAAAAGGTTCCGGAGAAGTACAAGACTGCTTTTTATGACTATGAAAAGCGCTTCGAGTATGGTGTGAAGGCTGGAGTAGGATTCGGATTCGTTTTCGACCCGGTTGAGTTCCACATCGAGGCGACATACAGATACTCCATGGGCAGTCTCTACAAGCCTGACTACAATAGCGAGTATTACTACAGATTCGCATATCCGTCGGATATAATCATTTCTGCAGGCCTGCATTTCCAGCTTACCAGACGGACAGGAAAGACCAAGTCCCAGTTAAGGAAAGAGGCCAGACAGCTTGTATATGAAACCAAACAGGAAAATCTCTGATAGCATGAAACAGGAAATCAAAACTCTGACTGCAAAAGTCGGTGACGTTCTTATCGGTTCCGGACATCATATTGTTGTCCAGACCATGTGCAACACTCATACATACGATGAGGATGCAACTGTAAACCAATGCATAAGAATGCATGATGCCGGCGCTGAAATCATCAGGATAACCGTCCCCGGACTTCAGGACGTACCGCACGTGGAGGCTATCCGCAACAAACTGAGAAGCAAAGGCATTGACACTCCCCTTGTGGCAGATATCCATTTTTCCTCAGAGACGGCCATAGCGGTTGCCCCTTTCGTTGAAAAGGTGCGAATCAATCCCGGTAATTTCAGCAAGGACTTCGACGAGGCATCAAGACAGCTCGCAAGACTCGTCAAAGTTTGTTCAGAGCACGGCACTGCTATCCGTATCGGCCTGAACCACGGCTCGTTAGGTGAACGTATCACTAATCTTTACGGCAACACCCCGAAAGCTATGGCTGAGGCTGCAATGGAATGGCTGAGGCTCTGCATAAAGAACGATTTCTTCAATGTCGTAGTCTCTCTCAAGTCCAGCAACACCATCGTAATGGTCGAGGCCTATAGACTCCTTGCTGAATATATGCAGAAAGAAGGCACTGTTTTTCCGATTCATGTAGGTGTGACTGAAGCCGGCAATGGAGATTCCGGAAGGATCAAGTCTTGTGTAGGCACTTCTGCACTCCTCTCAGAAGGAATCGGAAATACAATCCGAGTTTCCCTGACTGAGGATCCTGTCAATGAAATTCCTGTGGCACAATACATTGCTGACAGATATGACGGCAAACTGCAATCCAGCATGACTTCACTGGAACTGGACGGCAAAACTGCTGAAGCCGTATATGACGCGCCGTCACGTGAGCGTCTGCTGCTCGATTTCTCCTGCGACTTCGGAAAGCGTCTTCTGGACAAGGAACTTGACGAAGTGCATATTTCCGGAACATATAAAGACAGCGACGGCAAGGCTGTGCAGATAGTCGAATCCGGTTTGGGCCGCTATCTGGAAGACGAACTCATGCAGGCTGCACGCAGAAGATTCTACAAACCTGAATATATTGCCTGTCCAGGATGCGGAAGGACCATGTATAACCTGCAGTCCACTTTCGAACAGGTCAAGGCACGTACGGCACATCTGAAAGACGTAGTCATCGCTGTCATGGGCTGCATTGTCAACGGACCGGGAGAAATGGCGGATGCGGACTGGGGATACGTCGGTGAAGGCAACGGAAAAGTGTCCATCTACCACAAGAAAGAGCCTGTAATTCGTCACGTTCCTGAATCTGAGGCCGTAGATACACTCGTGTCAATGATAGAGGATGACCAGAAGCAGTAACTCCTGACAGACCACCTGGTGTCTGTCACAAATATAACAAACGCATCTCAAGAACTTGATGACAAGACTCTTGAGATGCGTTCAGTTTATCTGTATTACTCAAGTTTCGCACGTGCAAAACTTGAATCCGTATTACTTGAGCTCTGCGATAATGGTTTCAGCCGCCTTTGTCTCTTCGCCCAGTTTCACCTTGATATCGGCATCAAGAGGAAGGAACAAATCAAGTCTGGATCCGAACTTTATGATTCCGCACTGCTTTCCGCGTGACTCATGGGAACCGACCTCAGAGTAAGATACAATCCTCCTTGCGAATGTTCCGGCAATCTGTTTGAAGAAAATCTCTCCATGACCGGTATCTATAGCTGTGGAAGCATGCTCGTTCTCTTCAGCCGCCTTAGGGAGGAAAGCCAGGAGATATTTTCCCGGATGATACTTATAATAAGTTACCTTTCCGCTCGCCGGCCAGAAATTTGCGTGCACATTGAAGAAGTTCATATACACTGAAACCTGTATACATTCCTTCTTAAGATATTCTTTTTCAAATACTTTCTGGATGATTACCACCTTTCCGTCGGCACCGGATGTCACAATCTTCTCCCCGTTCGGAGTATGACGAACAGGAACACGGTGAAACCATGTAACGAAAAGTGCATACAAAAGGAATATCGCTGATATGGCACAGGCAAGTCCACGAATTGGGATGAACGTCATACTGAGATAGATGATAACAGCGCTCACCAACCACGCGCAGGCTATAGTTCCGTAAGAATTTTTGTCAATTTTCATGTTTCTAGGCAATGAATTCGCGATTAAATGTTCAAAGATATGAATAAAATCGCAGTTTCAGAAATCAAATCGTCCGTTACTACAGAATATTCATGACAATGAGATAAAGCGCACCTACCGGCATAGCAAATATGGTACTGTCAAAACGGTCAAGCATTCCGCCATGTCCGGGAATGACCGTACCGGAATCCTTGACATTGTAGTGGCGTTTCCACTGAGACTCGAAAAGATCTCCATAAACACCTGCAACATCCATTACTATAGCCAGCATGACTACATTCAAGAGTGTGATATCAAGACTCATAGTATATTTCATGACGATACCGGACAATACTGAGCAGAACATTCCGCCCCAAAAACCGGCCCATGTTTTCTTAGGAGATATGGCAGGAAACAGTTTTTTACCGAAACGCTTTCCAAGAGTAGATCCGAAAACATAACCGCCTATGTCGGAACTCCAGATAAGAATAAAGAAACACAGGAGGATGGTTCCGTTGAACGTCTGGTCGAAAAAGACAATCAGATTCGATAGTGACAGAGGAACTGCTATGTATAAGATTCCGGTGTAAATATCTGAGAACTTTCCGAATTCCGTCTTGTCCCTTACATAGAGAGAATTGACCATTACCATCAGTATCGGAAGAATGGCAATGGAAACATATTTCACTTCCATGTCATAGGCACAAGAGCAGAAAATCAATGAAAACAGGATGATTCCGGAGAATATCGCCAGAAGTCTGGAAAATTTGTACCTGTCATTCATTGTAATAGTATAGAACTCATGCATCATGACGGACATGATGAAAATCACAAGCGCAGCGAAGAGGAACTTATTCACAAGGAGACCGGCTAACATCACAACGATGAAGCCGGCTCCTGAGATAGTCCTTAAAACAGTATTGTTCATGGTTTGGGTTTATAGTACGTAACTCTAGTTTGTATCAGCCGACGCCTTGTCCGATGGTTCATCAGCAGTATCTTCCGGCGTCAGTTCATCAGCCTCCGGCTTGACCTTAGGGCCGAGAATCTTCTCGACATCATCTGCAAAAATCACTTCCTTTTCGAGAAGCAGGGCGGCCATCTTGAGGAAGCCCTCTTTGTTGTCGGTAAGAATCTTGAGCGTCCTGTCATGAATCATTGAGACAATGTTCTTAACCTCAGCATCAATGACTTCCGCAGTCTTCTCACTGAAAGGCTTAGTCAAGTCATAGCCTCTGGCTCCGGTAGAATCGTAGAAAGACAAGGCTCCGACAGCCTCACTCATTCCATAGTACTTGACCATTCCGTAAGCCATCTGGGTAAGTCTTTCAAGATCGTTCTGTGCTCCAGTAGAAGGCTCACCGTTCACGATTTCCTCAGCGACACGTCCTCCGATAAGCGAACACATCTCATCGATCATCTGAGACTTGGTCCAGAGTTTTCTTTCCTCAGGAAGATACCACGCGGCACCCAGTGCCTGACCTCTTGGAATCAACGTAACCTTAAAGAGAGGATTAGCATACGGAAGCAACCAGCTTACGGCTGCGTGTCCTGCCTCGTGGTGGGCAATGGACTTCTTCTCTGCGGGAGTAATTATCGCAGCCTTACGCTCGAGTCCTCCTATGATCCTGTCGACCGCATCGAGGAAATCCTGCCTGTCAATCTCCTTCTTATCTCTTCTTGCAGCCGTAAGTGCAGCCTCGTTACAAACATTCGCGATGTCGGCTCCGGAGAAACCTGGAGTATGTTTGGCCATGAATTCCACATCGAAATCTCCGGCAATCTTGAGTCCCTTTATATGGACATTGAAAATCTCCACTCTTTCCTTGAGTTCCGGAAGATCCACATGAATCTGTCTGTCGAAACGGCCGGCACGCATAAGCGCCTTGTCCAGAATGTCCGCACGGTTTGTCGCTGCGAGAACGATTACACCGGAGTTGGTATCGAAGCCGTCCATCTCGGTAAGGAGCTGGTTCAATGTATTTTCACGTTCATCGTTGGATGAGAATCCGGCATTCTTGCCTCTTGCACGTCCGACAGCATCAATCTCGTCTATAAACACGATACAAGGAGCCTTTTCCTTAGCCTGCCTGAACAAGTCCCTGACGCGGGAAGCACCTACTCCGACGAACATCTCTACGAAATCAGATCCGGAGATAGAAAAGAACGGCACATTGGCCTCGCCTGCTACAGCCTTGGCCAATAAGGTCTTACCGGTTCCCGGAGGGCCGACGAGGAGGGCTCCCTTAGGGATCTTGCCTCCCAACGCCGTATATTTCTTCGGATTCTTGAGGAAATCCACAATTTCCATTACCTCATCCTTCGCGCCATACAGACCGGCCACATCCTTGAATGTAACCTTGACTGTATTCTTGTCTGCCAGTTTCCCGGTAGCCTTTCCGACTCCGAAAATGCCGCCCTGTCCTCCAGGACCGCCTCCTCCCATGTTTCTGTTGAATCCCCTGAACATGAAGAACCACATCAGAATCAGAATCACAGGGAACAGGAACCAGTCAAGGACATGAGTCCACATCTGGTCGTCATTCTCCATAATGACCTTGAAATGGTCTGCCGGAGCCAACGCCGCATTAAGTTCCGAGAACTCGTTCTCAGGGTCGAATTTACCTGAGACATAGAACCAGAAATGCGGAGATGAAGAAGGAACTTTTCCTCCGAACTTGTCACTATACTTGGCCAGACGATCCGGACGAATCGTAACATCTCCCTTATAGTCATTCCTGATATAGACGATGTCTTTCACATCACCTGCCTGAATCATCTCCTTCACATCCGCCCATTCGATTTTCATCGGTTTGGCGGAACCGCTGGTGAACATCAGGTATAATATGCCTATAATCAATGGAATATAGAGCCACGAAAAACCGAAATTTATCGTGACTATCTTTCGTTGCGGCTTATTGCCGTTTTTATTGGTATTATTTGCCATCTAATCAGTTCGTTACAATGAATCAGGCCCGGACTCCAGTTTCTTCACCCTCTTGGCTGAAGCTCTGACCTTTGTCGCAGCCTTAGGCTTGACTCTTTTTTCAGCATTTTCCTGAACCGGAACCGGCTCATCAGTATATTCGGTCTTCTCCGCATCAGCCCAAAGGTCCTCAAGCCTATAGAACTCTCTGTACTGCGTAAGGAATATATGCACAACAACATCACCGTAATCCAGAATAATCCAGAAATCGTTTTCCAATCCCTGCATGCGGAGGACTTTCCTCTCGCACTTCTCTTCCATCCTGACAATGACATTGTCGGCTATAGCGGCCACTGCTGTCGTAGAATCAGCGTTGCACACTACAAAATAATCGGATATTGCCGTACCTATCGGGCTCAGGTCCAGAGACACGACATTCTGTCCCTTCTTTTCAAGCATCGCGTCAGTTATGACCTTAAGAACATTTTTTCCCATTTATAAGATTTGTTTAAATTTGTAATGCAAATATAAAACAAAAATCAGTCCAATGAAAGCGCTAACGCCCATAACATGGTTCGATACCATCGATTCTACCAATTCCGAGGCCCGCAGGAGAGCGGAATCAGCCGAAAATGGAAACATAGACAATATGTCAGTCTATGCTGCAAGATTCCAGACCGCCGGCCGCGGGCAGAGAGGCAACAAATGGACAAGCGCTACAGGCGAGAATCTGACATTTTCAATCCTGCTCTACCCCGGGAAGGGCGGGAATCCCAATGTCAATGCAATCGGACAGTTCTGTCTGAGTATAGTATCATCACTTTCCGTCATTGACTTTCTCTCTTCTAAAAATGTTCAGGCCAGCATCAAATGGCCCAACGACATATATGTACGCAACAAGAAAGTCTGCGGAATGCTGATTGAAAACAGCCTTTCAGGAACTGAGGTATCCAGCAGCATCATTGGCATAGGGATCAATCTCAATCAGACATCCTTCTCTCCGGAACTGATGAACCCGACATCACTTTACCTCATTACCGGGATCCGTAATGAACCGGAAACGGCATTGGAAGAATTCACGGAAATATTTCAGAAAAACCTCAGCATGCTGGAAAACGCAGAGACGTCCAGTTCATTGAAAAACAGATACCTGGATAAACTATACAGATACGGAAAGGAAGAGAGTTATCACGACTGCATCAATGATGAGGACTTCAAAGGTACGATAAAAGGCATCTCCGAAGAAGGTCTCCTTCTCATGGAAATGCCTGATAAATCTGTCAGAAGATTCGCTTTCAAAGAGTTAAGCTATATCATCTGATTTCATCTTAGAAATCACGTCTGCCGGATTTTCCGCCTTGAAGACAGCACTGCCGGCAACAAGAATCTCCGCTCCGGCCTGAGCCAATGCGCTTGCATTGGAAGGAGAAACGCCGCCATCTACCTCAATCCTGCATGACAAGCCCTGTCTTGCTATCTCCGCCTTGACAGCCCTTACTCTTCCATAGGTATCCTCTATGAACTTCTGACCGCCAAATCCTGCAAACACCGACATCACAAGGATGAAATCAGCATCTTTCAGATAAGGATATACCCTTTCCACCGGAATGTCGGGATTAATGGCAAGGCCAGACTTCACTCCGTAGGAACGGATCTGGGCAAGTATCCTGGCAGGGTCGGTTCCATCGCGGTCTGAAGCCTCCAGATGAAAGCTTATCATCCCTGCGCCGACTTGAGCAAAACGCTCTACATATTTCTCCGGATGAACAATCATCAGGTGAACATCCAATGTCTTGGTCGCTTTCTTTGCAATGGCTTCCACTACAGGAAAACCATACGAAATATTAGGAACAAGGACACCATCCATCACATCAAGATGGAAGATGTCCGCGTTCAAATTCACCATTTCCACATCTTTTTCAAGATGAAGAAAGTCCGCCGAAAGCATTGATGGTGCTATCTCTATCATTTGAAATTAGTTACAATGTCAACAAGCAACTTCACAAATTTCTCGTTAGAGACCAGATCAAGTTTCTCACCGGGAGCATGAACTCCTCTGAGTGTAGGGCCGAATGAAACCATATCGAGATATGGGAACTTCTCAAGGAACAAACCGCACTCAAGTCCGGCATGGATAGCCTTCACTTCCGGCTCTGTCCCGAATAGTTTCTTGTATGACTCCACAGACTCTTTCAAGATTGGAGAGTTCATGTTAGGAGCCCATCCCGGATAAGGATCAGAATGACCGACCTCGGCACCGGCAAGAAGGAACGCCGCTTCAACCTTGTCAGCCGCAAACTTCTTCTCAGAATTCGTCGAACTTCTCTGACTTGTCATCACTGTTATCACACCGGGCTCATTCATCTTCACGGAAGCAAGGTTTGATGATGTTTCCACAAGTCCGGCAATATCCTGGCTCATGGCAATGACACCATGCTGTACTGCTACCAATGACATCACAAGTCTTTTTGCGACATCCGAGCAGACGGGCTCCACGTTATACTCTACTCTGTTTGCCTCCGCTTTCAGGTCCGGATCCGTATTATGGAACTCATTCTTAACATCAGCAGCAAATGCATTGAACCTGTCAATGAAAGAATCAACCTCATTTTCAGCGACATAGACAACAGCTTCTGAATCACGGGCAATAGCATTGCGCTTGCTTCCGCCCTCAAGTTCTGCCAACTGATACTTGCCAAGTTCCGAATAGAGGAATCTGGCCATAATCAGGACAGTATTGGCCCTTTCCTTATTGATATCATCTCCGCTATGACCGCCGAGAGCATTGAAAAATCTAAGCTTTACGGGAACTGCACCGGCATTGGCCTTTTCCCTCTCATATCTGAACACTGCAGTCGTGTCAATACCGCCTGCGCATCCTACGAAGAGCTGACCTTCGTCCTCAGAATCGAGGTTAAGAAGTGTATGTGACTCAATGAATCCAGGCTCCATAGCCATAGCGCCGTCCATACCTGTCTCCTCAGAAATGGTAAAGAGACCTTCGACCTTTCCCGTAGGAAGATCACTTGCGAGAAGGGCCAATGTTGCAGCAACACCGATTCCGTCATCAGCACCGAGAGTCGTCTCCTCAGCAATCATCCAGCCATCCTTAACCACATAGTTGATAGGGTCTTTGGTGAAGTCATGCTTGCTGCCGGCTATCTTCTCACAAACCATGTCCTGATGGCTCTGGAGAGCAATGGCCGGAATATTTTCCCTACCCGGAGTTGCTTCTTTTGTGATTACGACATTACCGGTCGCATCTGTCTTGCAGGCAAGATTATGCTCTGCGGCAAATTTCTGGAGAAACTCGATCATTTTCTCCTCATGGCCAGATTCGCGCGGAATACGGGTGATTTCGCGGAAAATGTCAAGTACTGATTCTGAATTCATAATATCCTGTGTTTTAATTATTTCGCAGGCGTCAGCATTTTTTCAATATCAGCCACGTACTGCTTGAACATTTTGTCAGTCTGCATAAGGTCCGTGACAGTATTGCATGCATGAAGCACTGTCGCATGGTCTTTTCCTCCAAGTTCCGCGCCAATAGATGACAAGGAACAACCTACCAGAGTCCTGCTCATATACATGGCTATCTGACGAGCCTGCACAATCTGCCTCTTCCTGGACTTGGAAATAAGGATTTCCTTCGGTATGTTGAAATATTCGCACACGGTTTTTTGAACGCGGGCAATTGTAATTTCCGACTTGTCCTCTCCCACTATCTTGCCTGTGATTTTTTCGGCAAGGTCCACAGTCATCTCCTTATGGATAAGTGTAGCATGAGCTATAAGAGAGATCACCGCTCCTTCGAGTTCACGGAAATTCGATTTGATTCTTGTTGCCAGATATACCAGCACCTCCTCGCTCACCGTAACACCTTCACGGAAACTCCTTGCCTTGAGCATTTCGAGCCTCGTGGCATAAGAAGGCCTCTGAAGTTCCACGGAGAGTCCCCACTTCAGTCTGGAAAGAAGTCTTTCCTCGAAGTTGTGAAGGTCAGCCGGAGCACGGTCTGATGTGAAAATCAGCTGTTTTCCGTTCTCGTGAAGATGGTTGAAGATATTGAAGAACGCGTTCTGCGAACCAGGACCGATAAGGTCCTGAATATCATCGACAATCAGCACATCTATCTTCATATAGAACGCCAGGAAGTCAGTAAGTTTGTTCTTCACGTTAGTGGCGTTCATATATTGTGTCTTGAACTCGCTTCCGGTAACATAGAGTACAACCTGATCAGGATATTTCTCCTTGATAGCCAGACCGATAGCCTGTGAGATATGTGTCTTTCCAAGTCCCGGAGGACCGAAAAGGAACAAAGGATTGAACGGCGTACGCCCCGGTGCGGAAGAAATACTTTCTCCGGCAGTAATACCCATCTTGTTACATTCTCCTGAAACGAGGTTTCCGAAACAATATACAGGATTCAATCTGGGATTTATGTTGATTTTTCCGAGTCCAGGGAAAACCATCGCACCCGGATTTCCTCCGTTAGGATATGTATTGATTGAAACCGGTTTGTTTACGGGAGGAGCAACGTTGGCTGCAGGATAAGTCATAGGCGGCTGCACACTTACAGGCCTTACACTGTAATACAACTTCGCATTTGACCCGATAACACGTATCAGAGTCTTCCTGACAACATCCAGAAATTTATCTTCTATGTATTTGATATAGAACTGCGAAGGAGCTTCAAGCTTCAACTCCGAATTCACCAGTGAAATCGGCTTGATAGGCTTGAACCAAGTATTGAATTGCTGAGTACCGATAACACTTTCAATGATACTGCAACACTCCTTCCAAACTATATTTAAATTAGCTTCCCCCATTTCTTCCTTGCTACATTTCGGCACGGATCCCGTCCGTGATTTATAATCTATGCTTTTACAGTTAAAAAAGCATCAGAACAAAGGGCTGTCCCCTTCTTCTGACGCTCTACAAAATTACCTGAAAAATAATTAATAAAAAACTGTTGCCGCTATTGGATTTGAAATTTATTTTACTCCATTAAAACTTATCAACAACCTACTGTTTATAAATTATATTTCATTGATTATAAATAAATTACATGTTAATAACGGCTTTCAAGATGCATCAATCGCACGTATCTGTTTATAATTATTCAAATTTAAAAATAACTCTTTCAACAGTTCTCAGTTGCTCAATACCAGCCCAATACATCGTTTAAGAGGTCTTAAGTTTTTATAGTAACCTGATACGTATGTATTTTTTCGGATTTTCCTCTATTTTCTTAACAAGACTGTCAATGCTGCCCAAGACTTCTTCGAGCGACTCATACAAAGAACTGTCGTTTGTAAGTTTTCCGAAAGTACCGTCAGGAGAATTGAGATTATCCGTAAGGGTCTTCAGTGAATTGATGAGCCCTGCAATCTCAGCCTCCCCTATCTGGTCTGCGGCAGCCTTCACCCCTGTCATTGCCGTATCAGCCTTTTCCATTACGGAATTGAGGCGTTCAGATATGGATTTAAGGTTCCTAACAAGTTCGTCCAAATCCCCGGACTTGTCTGCCAGCGCTCCTGTAAGCCGCTCGGTATTTGCCAATGTTCTCTCGACATGTCCCATAGCTGACTTCACTGTATGTTCATCGACCCCTCCAAGTACTCTGTCAATGGCACCGCTGGCAGCACTCAAGCTGTCCAATGCGGCAGATGCCTTGACAATGAGCGGTCCGATAAGGTTGGTAAGTGAACTTACCATATCAGGGGCATAGGAAGGAGCCAGTTCAGTACCGTTTCCGGCAATCTCTGAGGATGTACCCAAGTCCAGCCTGATTCCTTTTCCGCCCATGAGGTCCACACTGTAGATTGTCATCTTGGTATCTACAGGGATAGCTATCTTCTTGGTCACGGAGCATGTAACATCGAACATCTCCGTCTCCGGATTATACTTGACCACAGTCACTGTGCCCGCTTTATATCCCTTCACATATACAGGATTGGAAGGAACAAGGCCCTCGATATTGGCATAATGCGAACATATTTCTATCTCCCTGCCGAAAATATCCTCCCCTCTGAGATAGTTTATCGCAAAAAATGCTGCCGTGAGGACTGAGATTACAAATATTCCGATTCGTGTTTCTCTACTGATTGTCATACTGATTTCACTTCAAGATTGTTACTGTTTCATCCTTTACCGCCACAACAAACGAGCCAGGGTAGAGTTTCCTTATTTTCGCGAACTGTGTTCTTGCCCCGTCCGGGGTATCGGATACACCTATTATATATTTATATATATTACCTGACTTGACCATGGTGACTTTGTAGCCTTTGAAAAACGGGTCGGTGTCTTTCATGAGTTTTCCGGAAGCAAGGACCTGAGTCCCGTAAACGGCTTTCACCTGACTTGCATTGACAGCAGCATGAGTGTTTTTCCCGGCAGTTTCGGCGACAGCAGGCTTGGCGGAAGCAGGCGCAGCGCCAACTTTGACATTGACACTGCGGTCATATCTTTTTTTGAACACGCTGAAAGCGACATAGATGTCCTGGGCGATTTTCTCGCGTCCGCTTTCGGTCCGCATGGATGCAAGGTCAGTCGCATTGGACATGAAGCCGATTTCTATCAATGCAGCAGGCATTGCAGTCTTCCAGAGGACAAAAAACGGGTCCTGCCATATTCCGCGGCTGGTCCGCATCGGTCCCGCAGACATGGCTTTCTCCACATCCTCAGCGAAACGCAGACTCTGTTCCAAATGTGCATTCTGCATGAGATTGAAGAAAATGAATGACTCCGGGTCAGACGGATCGAAGCCCTGATATTTGGTCGTATAGTCATCCTCCATCATGATTACGGAGTTCTCACGCTTGCAAACGTCCATATTATAGGCAAACAAATCCCTGTTCTTGTTGGATGACTGGCCTAGGACATGGATTGAATAACCGTTTGCTGCAGAAGAAGATGCGGTGTTCACATGAATGGAAATGAACAAATCCGCATTGTTCTTGTTGGCCACATCGGCTCGTCCCGCAAGAGTGATGAACGTGTCAGTGGAGCGCGTCATGACCACCTTCACATCCGGGAAGCCGGCCTTAATCTTATCGGAAAGACGTTTTGCGACATCCAGCGCAATTTTGCTCTCGTAAGTTTTCTTGTCCTTGCTGACGCAACCGGGATCAGTACCGCCATGGCCGGCATCAATGCAGACTGTCCTGAGCCCCAGGCGTCCGTCTTGGGCTGCATTGAGGGAAATATTCCCTGCCAATGACAGCATTAATGCGGCTACAGCCATCAGCAGGATCTTATGTGCTTGCTTATTTTTCAAAATGGTCTTATATTTGTATTTTGCAAAAATAAGAAAATTTGTCGAAAAACGGATTCTTATACCCTTAGTTCGGCTATTTGGAATATAATTGGAGACTCTTAGACATAGAATATATACGTTGATACCTTCGGATAACAGTCGTAAACATATACGCAGCAAGGTCTGGCTCTGGGCCGGACTCATTGCCTTGTTCATTTCAGCGACCTTACCTGGCGTCTCGCAAGACGGCAAGGGACGTCGCCGTCCACCTAAAATGACATTCAGCCAGGCAGTCGCCTACAATAAAGACAGCGTACCGCCGATAACCGACTCAATGAGAGCGGTGCTGGATTCGATTCATATAGCAGATTCCCTCTTCAGCATAGATTCTGCAGCGATGATGAAGAAGAGTTCGCTGGAAAGACCGGCTTTCTCCACGGCGAAGGACTCAGTAGTGGAAGTATTCTCAGATGGCCAGAGGAAGATATATTACTATGGGGACGTGACAGTGAAGTACGGCAACATGGAACTTTCCGCAGACTACATGGAATATGACATGAAGACTGGAACCGTCTATGCCAAGGGAACACTTGACACGTTGACGGGGGAAGTCAAAGGCCAGCCTAAGATGAAAGAAGGCGGCTCCGAGTACTCCATGGAAGAGGTGAGATACAACTTCAATTCCCGCAAGGCCCGGATTACCAACATGATAACCCAGCAGGAAGACGGTTTGCTGCACGGAAAGAACATCAAGATGCTGCCTGACAGGTCCATCAACATTACAAAAGGCCAATATACTGTCTGCGACCTCGAGCATCCCCACTATTACCTGCATCTTACTGCTGCCAAGGTCATTACGAAGCCGTCACAGAAAACGGTGTTCGGGCCTGCATACCCTGTCATTGAGGATGTCCCCCTGCCAATCGGACTGCCATTCGGATTCATTCCTAAGCGTCCGGACCGTGCGACTGGACTTCTCATGCCGACCTTCGGAGAGGAGAACTCAAGAGGTTTCTATCTGAGAGATCTGGGAATGTACTTCGTCTTCGGAAAGTATCTGGACCTGTCAATAACAGGAGACATCTATACTCTCGGTTCATGGGCCATCGACGTAAATTCCAGATATAAAGTCAATTACAAGTTCAACGGAAACTTCTCCCTGAACATATCCAATGACCAGACAGGAGAAAGGGGAAGCACCGATTTCTTCCAGACAAGAAACTTCGGTCTCAAATGGTCACATACACAGGACTCCAAAGCTCATCCCGGAACCACATTCAGTGCGTCGGTGAACTTTTCCAGCCCTTCCAACAACAGATACAACTCAACATCCATAACGGAGGCTCTGCAGAACCAGGCATCATCATCCATTTCATACTCGAAGAACTGGAACGGCAAGTTCAACCTTTCCGTCAATGCCCTGCATAACCAGAATTCACGGGACAGTTCATATACATTCACGTTGCCGAACCTGACATTCTCCGTAACCCGATTCTACCCTTTCAAGAGGAAGAACAGAATCGGAAAAGAGAGATTCTACGAAAAGTTCTCCCTCGGTTACAATACCACGTTGCAGAACAAAATCAGCTTCAAGTCCTCGGAATTCATGAAAGACGGCTTCATGGACAAGTTCCAGAATGGTATGACACACAACTTCCAGATCGGTCTTCCGAACTTCACATTGGCAAAGTACCTGAACTTCACGCCGAGCGTAAGTTACGGACAGAACTGGTTCTTCCGCAAGACCGACTACGAATTCAATCCTGAAACCAACAGGGTGGAAGCCCACGATGCAGGACAGTTCAGCGCATTCGGAATCAGCCAGAACTACTCCGGTAGCCTATCCATGAGTACCAGACTGTACGGTATGTTCAATTTCGGAAAGGCGCACAAGATACAGGCCATCAGACATGTGGTGTCACCATCATTGTCCTTCTCATTCTCCCCGGAGAAGGGAACCTATGCAAACGGTTATAGGACAATGGTATATAAGGACACACTCGGTGTAGAAAAAACATACGACTACAACATCTACAGCGGACAGCTCTACTCCCCTCCAGGAAAGGGCAAATCCGCAACAATGAGTCTGTCTATCGGAAACAACTTGGAGGCCAAAGTCCGTGACCTGCGTGATACGACAGGAGCCGGGGTCAAGAAAGTCAAGCTGATAGACCAGCTGAACCTCAGCACCGGATACAACTTCCTCGCCGATTCATTGAAAATGAACAACATCGGCATCACGATGTCAACCTCCGTATTCGAAAAGGTCGGCATCAGCGCCAATGTCAATTTCGATCCTTACGCCATAGACGAACGCGGTCGCAAAATCAATAAGTTCAATGTCCAGACACAAGGATGGAACAAGCCTTTGAGACTTACCAATGCCAGTGCGTCATTGTCTTACTCGTTGTCTGGAAAAGGCGCCATAAACGGCAACGACGGATCCAAAACAGGAAACAACATGGGTGGAGGCGGAGGAGAGAACATCTCCAGCGCAGACTATTACAGAAGAATATATTATCATCCTATAACCGGTGAATATATACCTGGAGGATGGCTATATTACACAAATCCTAATGTCCCGTGGTCAGTAAATATAAACTACTCATTCTCGTACAGCAAGTCATATCAATATACGAATGGGCAGCTCATCACGAACAACAGATTTACCCAGACGCTGGGACTGTCAGGAAATGTCAAGCTTACGCCTAAGATGTCTCTCAATGCTACAACAGGTTTCGACCTTATGGCCATGAAGATGACCACCACGCAGTTGAGTGCCACCTACGACCTCCACTGCTTCAACATCTCCGTTTCTTGGGTGCCTACAGGAACATGGCAGTCCTGGAGTTTCAGAATCGCCGCCAATGCGGCTGCACTTGCTGACCTTCTCAAATTCAAGAAGAGCACAAGTTACTGGGACAGATATTGACAACTCGACATACCCTATAAAAGAGCCCGGCTCCATCAATCTGGAACCGGGCTCTATATATAAGTGTACTTGATTTTTTAGTAATCGTAACTCTTGGCATCCTTAGGTGAAACCTTGTTCATGTTGTCAAGAAGTTCATCATTCGTCTGGTACTGGTCCATAATCTGAATCATGAAGTTCATGGCCTCGGTAGGATTCATCTCAGCAAGGAGTTTACGCAAAATCCATATGCGCTGTGCCTGTTCAGGGCTGTAGAGAAGATCATCTCTACGGGTGCTCGAAAGAATGACATTGACAGCAGGGAAAATTCTTCTGTTCGCAAGTGTCCTGTCAAGCTGTAGCTCCATATTGCCTGTGCCCTTGAATTCCTCGAAGATGACGTCGTCCATCTTGGAACCGGTATCAGTCAATGCAGTTGCGAGAATTGTCAATGATCCTCCGCCCTCAATATTGCGGGCCGCTCCGAAGAATCTCTTAGGCTTCTGGAGGGCATTTGCATCCACACCACCGGTGAGAACCTTTCCTGATGCAGGCTGGACAGTGTTGTACGCCCTTGCAAGACGTGTAATGGAGTCAAGCAGAATAACGACATCATGACCGCACTCTACAAGTCTGCGTGCCTTCTCAAGTACCATATTGGCAACCTTTACATGTCTTTCGGCAGGCTCGTCAAAGGTGGAAGCAACCACTTCAGCCTTCACGCTTCTGCTCATGTCGGTAACCTCCTCAGGACGCTCATCTATCAGGAGAACAATTTCATATACCTCAGGATGGTTATCCGCAATAGCATTGGCAATAGACTTCAGCAGGACTGTCTTACCGGTCTTAGGCTGAGCCACGATGAGTCCGCGCTGGCCCTTTCCGATAGGCGTAAACATATCCACAATCCTGCAGGAAAGGTCGTGCTCATGACCATGTCCGAGAAGATTGAATTTCTCATCCGGGAAAAGCGGAGTAAGGAAATCAAACGGAATACGGTCTCTGATGAACTCAGGAGTACGTCCGTTGATGAAGTCAATCTTGACAAGAGGGAAATACTTGTCACCCTCTTTAGGAGGACGGATTTCTCCGGTTACGGTATCGCCGTTCTTGAGGGCGTTGTTCTTTATCTGGTTCTGTGATACATAGATATCGTCAGGAGAGTTCAGATAATTGTAGTCAGATGAACGCAGGAAGCCGTATCCGTCAGGCATGATTTCCAATACGCCTGTCGCGCGCACAGTTCCTTCGAATTCAATCTTTGGCTTTGGTGCGGGCCTCTGCTGCTGAGGCTGAGGGTTCTGCGGATTGGCATTGACCTGTGCCTGAGCATTTGCCGGCCTGTTTCCGGCAGCTTGATTATTGCTCTGACCGTTATTCTGATTGTTGCTCTGCGGACCACCGTTATTGTTGTTCCCCTGCTTGTTCTTCTTGATTTTCGGAGGAAGAGGAGGCAAGACGATAGTGTGTCTGTCAGCATATTTGATTTCCTCTTTCGGCTGCTGAGGCTGTGGTACAGTTGCCTGTGGTGCAGCTGTCTGTACCTGTGCCGGCTTGACTGAAGTTTTCTGTGTATTCTCTTCCTGCTGAGCCTGCTGAGCCTTCACATTTTCGGTCTTCGGCTGGGCCGGGACTTTATTTACCTCAGCAACAGGCTGTCCTGTAACAACTGCCTGTTTTGGTTTACGGCCACGTTTCTTGGGAGCCGGCTGTTCCTGTGCTACAGCTGCCGATTTTTCCGGTGCCAATACAGACTTATCATCTTCTATACTGGACAGATCAGGCTGTTTGTCGGCTCCTTCAGCTTTAACTGGAGCCTTTTTATCATTGACCTTCACCGGCCTCTCGACGGTTTTAGCATTTTTTGCCGGCTTTTTCTGATTTCCGGCTTCGTCAGACTGGCCCGCTTCATTTTTACGAGGACGTCCTCTTTTTCTTTTCGGCGGTTCCGGATCCGGAATCTTTGAAGCAATCTTGGCTTCTTCATCCAGAATTGACATACTCAAATCACTGAGGTCCATCTCATTGGCCTTTTTGATATGGAGTTCTTCACCCAATGACCTAAGCTGTTCTTCTGACATCTTAGTCAACTCTAACAGAGTGTGTGTCATATATGTATAAATGTGTTTTTGTACTGTGCGAGTACAGTGATAACTATTCTGGTTTGTACCCCAAAATCAAAATACCATGATGCAATTAATCAAAACTTGTATTTGACAGGGTAACTTGAAATAAAACGGGAAACGGATGTTTCCGCTGTTGATTTTGCAAATATAAACAGAAAAGTTAAAAAAACAATGATTTGATGGTTAGAATCAAGAATTTAACGCGTATATTTACAATATAAACATATAACCGAAGAATAATGGAGTCCACATATAAAATATTGATGATGATTTCAGCAGTAGTCCTGATACTGCTGTCAGTCATTTTAGCCACCAACAAACTTCCCAAAACGCCAAGATTCAGAAAAGTCAGAATGACCCAAGTTCTCTTGATCATTGCATTTTCGTCACTTGGTATCATGAACATATTATGTTTCATAAAAGGATATCATCCTGAGATTGAGTCTTTCATAACATTGATAATATCATTATACCAGGCCTTCTTACTTTCATCCACAATGACAGTTCTGATTCGGCCGGACTACATCAGATGGAAATATCTGCTCACTAATCTTGCTGTAATCACGGCAATAGTAGCCTCAATGGTCATTTTATACTTTTTCTTTCCGAAATATTACCAGTGGGCATTCTGGATATTCGCAGCGATATATTTCGAGCAGATGGTATTATATTCGACAACTTTTCTTTTTGCCTATCATGCTACAGTACGTGATGCCGACTCATATTATGCTGACAATAATGATATGAGACTGAGGAGGATACGAATATGCTTCGACCTAATGCTAGTTGTCGGCATTTCAGCATTCATAACCATATTCACAGACATCATAGGTTATTTGATATTTGTGCCATGCTATATCGTCTGCTATTCGACCGTAACAGGTTTGTTCGTGCATTATATCAGGAAGACAGCCTATACCCTGCCTGCTATTGAGCAGACAAAGATTACAAAAGAGCAAGAAACCATGAATCCACCGCAACCATCATATTATCTTCCTTCATCTGTCAGCATTGAGGCACTCCGTCACGAGATTTCGGCTTGGACAGAAAACAAGTTGTATCTCCGCAAGGATATTCCATATAGCACTATCATTCAGGTGCTTAATACAGACATCCCAACTCTCAGATGGTTTATGAAAAAGGAGTTCGGCATGGATTTCAGGTCATGGAGAAACCAATTGAGGCTTAAAGAGGCCTGCAATATATTGGAGAAACATCCGGAAATGAACATTGACGAGGTCAGAGAGATTGTAGGCTACAATGACGCCAGCAATTTTTCTAAAGATTTCAAGAAACTGACCGGTCTGAGAATCTCAGAGTACAAAAAAGCAGCCGCCACGGAGTAACTTGACGTCATCTCCATAACGGCTGCAACAACCTCTTCAAGGCATCAATATTCTCTCGGGCCGAATATGTCAGAACCGATTCTGACCATTGTGGCGCCACATCCTATCGCAATCTTGTAATCCTCGGACATCCCGATGGAAAGTTCCTTGAATTCCGACAGTTCCGGATGCAGGGAATTGATTTTATTTTTCAATGCTGCGATACGCATAAAGTCAGCTCTCACCACAGCCTCATCATCCGTATTGGTTGCCATCCCCATCAGGCCGCAGAATGAAACATGCGGATACATTGATACTGAATCCAATATTGACAATATCTCTTCTTCTGTAAGTCCGTGTTTCGTCTCCTCTGCTCCGAGATGGAGTTCAAGCAGGACCCGGACCGTCTTCCCGGCAGACGCACACCACTTTTCGATATCTTCCAGCAAATGAATGGAATCCACTGACTGTATCATGTGGGCATATGGAAGAACGAGTTTCAGTTTGTTGGTCTGGAGATGTCCAATGAAGTGCCATTCGATATCATTCGGAAGGACCTTGCATTTGGATGCAAACTCCTGTGGCCTGTTCTCGCCAAATAAACGCTGACCGGCATTGTACGCCTCCATAATACATTCGGCAGGATGGAATTTGGAAACTGCCACAAGTCTTACTCCCTGTGGCAGTTCGCTATTGATTTCTCTTATCTTTGATGTTATCGACATGACAACTGATTTTTATGGTCTTGCCTTCTTTTCCTGTTCCTTCATCATCTGACGCTGCATCTTCTGGGCTTCTTCCAGACGCTGCTGCCATTTGCTCTTCGGCATTGGCTTTCCTTCTGAAGCTTTGAGTTTTGCAAGAACGTCCTCAGGACGGACAAAGAACTTCTTGATTATCCAGGTCTCAAGCATAGTGATAAGGTTCGAGAGAAGATAATAATAAGTAAGTCCGGCTGACAGACTGTTACAGATGAAGAACATCATGATAGGCATCATCCATACACTCATGAAGCGCATAGAAGCCATATTAGGATCGTTTCCTGACATCTGGCTCTGTGTAGTGATCTTCGAGTAGAAGAACATTGACACTGCCATAAGGAGTGCGAACAGTGAAATATGGTCGCCGAGGAGTGGAATCCTTGTACCGAAGTCGAGCAAAGGAATCGTATCGTATGCACTGAGGTCATCAGCCCAAAGGAACGACTGCTGTCTCAACTCGATGGATGCCGGGAAGAACCGGAACATTGCCCAGAGAATAGGGAGCTGGAGCAACATCGGGAGACATCCTCCCATCGGATTTACGCCGGCACGTTTGTACAACTCCATTGTAGCCTGCTGTTTCTTCAATGCGTCTTCCTGTTTAGGGAATTTGGCATTGATCTTATCCATTTCAGGCTTGAGTGCCTGCATCTTGGCGGATGAAGAATAAGACTTGTATGCAAACGGAAGGACTACTATCTTGATGAACAATGTCATAAGAAGGATGATGATTCCGAAGTTCGAGATGAACTTGTGGAGGAAGTCAAAGAGCGGGATGATTACCCATTTGGTGAACCAACCGACCATCCAGCCTCCCAGAGGAATTATCTTTTCATATTTTCTGCCGTATGACTTGAGAGTCTTGTAATGGTTAGGACCAAAATAGAACTCATTGCCTATCACTACATTATCTGCGATGCGGAAATCTCCGCGCATCTTTGCAGAACATGTCATCAGGTTATGTGAAGCGTCATCTTCCTGAACGAAATTGATGGCAAGTTCTCCGGACGCGAACTGATTAACCGGTCTCATGATGGCAGAGAAGAACTGCTGCTGAAATGCAAACCACTCCATCCTGTTCTCAATCCTCTTGTCTGCATTTCTTCCGCGGCCTATTTCTTCAGGCTTCTTGTCGCCGCCGAAGTAATAGTCAACTTTGGAATACTGGACTTCGTTCTTATAGCCTTTCTCCATACGAGGGATAGTTACGTCCCAGTCGAAATCATAGTATGAGACATTTCTCGGAATCACTCCGTTCATGCCCACGAATGACATCTCGTTGCTGACGACGAATGTTCCTTCTTTCAACGTATATTTCTGCTGGATGTAGCCACCTTTCGCAAATGGAAGGCGCATAACTATAGATGAGTCAGTCTTCTCAGCCAACCGGAAATTGAAATCCTTGGTATTGATGATTTCACCAGCATAGATTTCAACGCCCATCTCACTGTCTCCCGGACGGAAAAGATAGAGATCAGTAGAATCGTAATTCCTGTAATTCTTTACCTTTACGGAATATGGCTGAGCACCTCTGGTCGTGAATTCCACTGCAATCTTGTCATTCTCGAGCTTATAGAAGGAAGCCTCCTCAGAGTGTGATTTTTCGAGAAGTGAATCTTTGTAGATAGGAGCCGGACTATAATCATCTACAGGCTTGACCCCGTTTGCCAATGTATCAGCTACCGGCAATCTTCCGGCGATGCTGTCCGCCCTGTACTGGGCCAGACGCTCCGCCCTTGCAATTGAATCAACCTGAGCCTGATACTCGGCCTGCTTTTCATACTCCTTTGACTGATACCATGTAAATCCGAAAAGAATCACACCTATCAGAACAAAGCCGATAATCGTATTTTTGTTCATCTGTCTTTTTCATTAGTTTGCCATACCCTCCGACATTCGGGGGATATGGCAAGTACATAAATGTCGTTATGAGTTATTTAATTTCTGTTTCTTCAAGTGAATGAATCTGAGACTCGAGGTCCTTGAGTTCTTTCTTCACGTCCTCGATTCTGGCCTGCATCTGCTCGATGAGCGGCTGGGAGTTCTTCGACATTGCAAAGAATCCGATGTTGTTCTCATATGTATCGAGATCCTGCTGAAGTTTGTTGTACTTCTGAATCAGGCGGTCCTTCTCTGACTTGCCTAAATTCTGTCGTCCGCCACCCTTTCCGGAGCGAGGTGCATCATGGAATTTTGCAGACATCGCATCATTGTATGCCTTGGTAATCTTGTCCTTTTCCTTGAAAGGCACGAAACCGATTTCCTGCCATCTTGCAGCAAATTTCTCACGTGCTTCCGCAAGAGAGGTCTCTCCGTCAGGAACAAAGGCATTGATCTCCTCTATGAGAGCCTTCTTCGCCCTGAGGTTTGCGCCATAGTTGTTCTCTGATGTCGCATGCTTGTCTCTTTCTGTAAAGAACTCGTCACATGCTGCACGGAATCTCTTCCAAAGCTGCTCTGATTTCTTTCTCGGAACCGCACCGATTTCTTTCCATCTGTTCTGGAGACTGATGAACTGGTCTGTAGCCTTCTTCCATTCTGTACTGGTCTTAAGTGCCTCTGCCTCAAGGATAATGGCCATCTTCTTGTCAAGATTCTCGTTCATGTTGTCCTTAAACTGGACATAGAAGTCGCGCTTTCTGCCGAAGAATTTGTCACATGCCGCTCTGAATCTGTCATAAATCTTCTGATTCTCCTTCTTGGATGCAAAACCTATGGTCTTCCACTCCTTCTGGATTTCCTCGATCTCCTTGGAAAGTGCATTCCACTCGTTGGAAGATTTGATGTCCTCCTTGTCAGCTATAGCCTCTACTTTCTCGCAAAGAGCCGTCTTCGCTACAAGGTTTTCGGCCTGTTTGGTCTTCTGCTCCTCGAAATATGCCTGATATTTCTTATTGATGACGGCGGTCGCTGCCTTGAATCTGTCCCAGATCTGCTCTCTGAACTCCTTTGCAACAGGGCCGAACTCTTTCCACTGCTCGTGAAGTTTCTGAAGTTCTTTGAAAGCATCCACAACATTCTCATTCTCGGAAAGTTTCTCAGCCGCCTGACAGAATTCCTCTTTAGCCTCAAGATTCTTCTTGAAGTCAAGGTCTCTCAAATCTCTGTTTATCTGGACTTTATCATAGAACTGCTCGACATAGAACTGATACGTATCATTCAGATTCCTGAAGTTCTGTGCCGGAACTGGTCCGATGGCGCGCCATCTTGCCTGAAGATCCCTGAATGCGGGGAATGCAGCCCCGAGATCATCCTGCTTCTCGACAAGCGCCTTAAGTTCATCAATGACAGCCTGTTTCTTGGCAAGGTTGTCTTCCCTTTCAGCCTCTACCTTCTTATTGTATTCTGCACGCTCTTTCTTATATTTCATATATATAGCCTTGAATCCGTTTTCAAGTGCAGCGAAAGGATTCAATGTCTCTTTTTCATTCTCAGATTCAGACTCCGGCTTGACATTCTCTTCTGTTGCATCTTCAGAAGCGTTTTCTTCAGAAACTTCCAGACCGGCAGATGCCTTTTCCTTAGAAAGTTTCTTGTAAAAAGCAGCCTTGATCGCCTCTGCTTCCTTAGATTTCGCCATACGGTCATCACTTCCTGCCAATTTCTCGAAAAGCTGGGAAAGTTCTGCCAAAGTCATGTCAGAATAGTCTGCAACCTGTTCATTTTCGATTTCCTGCTCAGACGCAACATTCTCGACCTTGTTTTCCGTAGCCTCGGTCATGGCATTTTCAAGTACATCTGGTGTCGTTTCTGCACCAGGTTTCAATTCTTCACTCATAACTGATAAGTGTTACTGTTAAAACAAAAAATATAAGAAGATTCCGGTAGCATTTACTGCACTGGCATCCTCAAAGAACTATTTGAGTTTTTCAAAAAGGTTCGTTTGGCAAATATATGAATTTTAATCCATAATTAGCGAACAATCACGCAGAAATCTCATGTCAAGGACATGCAAAATAATGTTCTTTGCGAGTTAATGACAATGAAAAGTGACAAAGAGAGCAGCCGGCAACGGAACCGACATGCAAAAGATAAGCCCGGCATCACTGCCGGGCTTATCTCTGTCATCTGTAGAGTGTTATTTTTCTAAAATAGCCGGTCTAAATAATTTAAAACAAACTCACCGACTAACTTGGTCTAATTATTGCTGGTTATAGCCTTATGGCTAACGATTTAAAAAAATCTCCTTTAACGTTTTATCAAAACACTGCAAATTTACATCTATTTATTAAATCTGCAAACGTTTTAGATACTTTTTGTTGTAAAATAGCACCTATTTACCATTTTTTTCATCCAAAAGATAAGGTCTGAGTTTTTTAGTCCTCTCCAAAGCCTGCTGCATCTGCCAATCCTGAATCATACGCGGATTGCCGCTCAGAAGGACATCCGGCACTTTCCAGCCATTGAATTCAGCCGGACGGGTATAAACCGGAGGTGACACGAGTCCATCCTGGAAACTGTCGCTCAGAGCCGAGGTCTCATCAGTAAGGACACCAGGTATAAGACGGACAATGGAATCCGCAAGAAGAGCCGCAGGAATCTCGCCCCCACTCACCACATAGTCTCCGACAGAAATTTCCCTTGTGATGAGATGTTCCCGGATACGCTCGTCAATGCCTTTGTAATGACCGCAAAGAATCATGATATTTCCCTTGAGTGACAACTCGTTGGAAATTCCCTGGGTCAGTTGCTCTCCGTCCGGAGACATATATATTATCTCATCATAGTCCCGCTCCGCCTTCAGTTCATTGATCATATTGAAAACAGGCTCCACCATCATGACCATTCCGGCATCCCCGCCGTAGCAGTAGTCATCCACGGTATTTCTGGAACCGATTCCGTATTTTCTGATATTATGGACATTGATTTCCACAAGTCCCTTCTTTATCGCGCGTCCCACAATCGAGTGTCCCAGAGGACTCTCCAGCAGTTCCGGCACAACAGTAAGAATATCTATTCGCATTGAGTTACATTATTTAAATCATGCAAATTTAATCATTTCTCACGACATTTCTGCACCGCATAGACTTAAAGCAAAAGGCGTCACCTGATAATATCAAGCGACACCTCCCATGTAAATAAATATTCCCAGAACCCTAAAACTTGACAGAATCCTCTGAACTGCCGACCTTTATGACAGCGTCAGCAGAGAAGACAAATGACTTGCCGAAAGAAACGTCTCCATAATCCGGATCCTCAGTAGCTTTATAATAATTGACAGTCTCCCCTATTTTCACACCGACCCAGAAAGGATTGCCGTAATTGCTGGTAATATTGATATAAAGCATGGTACCTGCCGGGACATCCAATCCATCGGATGTAATTCTCTGATAATAAGGGTTCGTCTGAGAGAATACACTATACTCGTCAGCATCATAAATCGCCGATATATGAGCTATTGAGCCAGGATCGGTATCTGCATAATCTGCTACGACTGTCACGTCACAGGCAGGCATCACAAACGAACCCTTGGTATTATCCATGGTACATTCTATTTCTTTTCCATCAGAACTTGTCACCTTTACTCCAGACAACGTCTTTCCTGACGGGACATATACCTGAAATGAAACCAACTCTCCTTCGGCATAATCATGCCCTCCGTCAAAAAGAATATTGCTACCGGAAGCAACGTATGATTTCACCACTTCTGACGTCAGTTCGAAAGGGCCGTCACTTTCTGGCAAAACAACCTCTGCATAGTATTGGTATTTGTCAATGCCATCACCATAAATCACAAAGTCATAACCGGTATCAGATCCTGATACATAAGCTTTCGACGGCTTGAAGCCCTTATCGACATTGACAAAAAGATAGACAGCCTCACCAGGAATACCATTGGAGGTAGGCACTCCGTAATAAATATCTTTAGCGTCATAAATCTGCGCAGATGTAATATGCGTTCCGCCATTATAAGAGACATCCGCTTTTTTCTTGAAATTCAAAGTAATCTCAACATCTGAAGCAGGCATTTCAAAAAGCACGGCACTACGCGCAATGCACTGAAGTTCAAGGCCGTCAATGTTAGAGCTGACACTGTCCAGATAATACCCGTCTATTGTATAGAACTGAGCGCCTACCTGCTCTCCATCTATCGACTCTTCCGGGAGCACATTAGGCTGCCAGCCTTCAGGGATATCTGTCTTTACATACTCAGTGTTCAGCCACTTGATGCCGTAACGCGCATGCTGACTGCCCTTCACTCGAAGAGTAACATCACCTGTAACATTCTTATAGTCAGGACGAATGCTAACAATATAAACCCAGTCCAGAGATGAGGTCCGCTTGAATTTGCACCCATTGACAGCCGTCACATCCTGCCATTCTCCATCACCAACCTTAAAATCAACTTTTTCAATGGTATAGGCATCAGGCGTTCTCAGATAACAATCAAAGTATTTGTATTTCTGCCCAGGGCTGACGCCATACAGGACAATGCCGTCATTATTGTCTTCCAGACGCATTGTATATCCATCAGGAGCGAGCTGCTGCTGGACAGCATAGGCAACTACGATTCCGAAAGGCTTCTTAGGAACAGCAACTTTCATTGACAATGACCGGACATACTCCTCTGTCGTTTTCGGAAACGCAGGCATATATACTGTATCGCCTACATGAACGTGGATATGTTCCATAATTCCTTTATAAAAACCTGAGTTCAAAACATCTCCAGGAGCAAGTTCAAGTGTCAGCGAATCACCTGATTCATATAATTGACCGCTTTCGACACCACTTATGGAGCCAATAAAATTAGGAGTAAGATTCAAGACTTCATTAACTTGAACCATCTCGGGATCTTTGGTCCCCGGCACGTTATTTTTTTTACATGCCAGAAGCGAGGCTAGAATAATAATGCCCGCAAGAAATAAATTGCGCTTCATAGTAGAAAAATATATTTGTTTTACAAATAAAGTTGAGCTGTTCTCGCGGTGACAAATATAATCTCATGTACATTTAGCAGGATTGCAAATCCCGAAAATATAGTTTTCAATATTGTAAAACATTGATATAAAATCGATTGCAATTAAGCATTTTCATAGTGAAAACTGCGATATTCCGATGGCGTCATGCTGTATTTCTTCTGGAATGCACGCCAGAATGACGAATAGGATCCGAATCCGGAGTCACGGGCGATATCGTCCAGAGACATCGGCTCACCATCTCCGGACTCATCAGAAAGTAGTTCCAACGAACAATTCAGCCTGATATCCGTAATATAATTCGACACGGTCGTTCCAGCCCCTTCCCTGACGGCATCTGCCACATACTTCTCGTTGGTTCCCAAAAGCTTCGCCAATACAGTGCGATTGAATGTAGTATCACGGTAAGGTTTTTCTTCATCCATAAGACAAGAGATCCTCCGGAACATCTGCATCTCCCGACTCAATTCTTCTTCAGGGGTCATCCGGAGCACTTTAGCCGAAGATACCACATTACGCAGATTGGAGTTAATCTGCTCATATAGAGACTGATTCTTCTTTCGAAGTCTGTTATAATAGACCACAAAGACAATTACGACCAACAGCAACAGGGCACAGCACAACACTGAAAACAAAAGCACAACCTGCTGACGTTTCTTCTGCGCCGCCATCCTGTCCACTTCATATATTGTCTGCAGTTCACTCAATTCACTTGCAAATCGGGATGCATCCAAAGAATCTTTCGCCTCTTCCACCAGAGCCTGATTTTCATAAGCCTCTCGCCACCGACCCATATCCGCCAGAATCGATTTTTTCAATGTCAATGCATCTATATAATAAGGTGCCAGACCTGATGTCCTGAAAGCATTGACCGACATATCCGCATATTTCAATGCCAGATTATAATCCCCCAACCTGTCATAGTACATCGCTGAAGTCTCATTGAAGACCTCACGGTCCAGTCCGATTTCGGGATACATACATTCAGATGCAGAATAAAGATGTTCTCCTGCCAATGTCAAGTCATTCATTGCCAGATAGTTCCTTGCAGCATAACATTCTATGTGAAGTTTCATGCTCATGCAGTTGATGCCCATCTGGAAATCCGGATCGGCAGATGCAATGAATTTATCCAGCCTGTCAGACGCAACCTTGCATGTTTTCAACGACTCCGAGTACCTTCCTATAGAACACTGGCTGCTCAATAACTCCAACAGAGATTTGATATAGTCCAAAGGCGGAAAATCATTTATGTCAGCCCCCATAATCGCCGTGCTCTTCTCCAGAGCATCCACCGCCTCTCCATATCTGTTAACAGCCTGATAGATAAGTCCTATCGAATAATATGCATACGCCTGTCTGTATCTATCATTTTTTTCCTCCGCAGCGGACAACATTTCTCTGGCTGTAGCAAGTGCCGTCTGAGTATGCCCTTCATCCACATGCCTTTTGATTACAAGGTATTCGACATTGGATAATCTGCGGTCTTTCATTGACCTCATCCTAGCCTTTACAGACTCGGCATATCCGCAGAATTTTGTCATCGGCTCATAGGCCGCATAATACTCCAGGCGCAGCAACATTATTTCGGCTGCCATATCTGCATCGCGCACTTTTGACACGGTTTCCTCAGCCAGGTCCAGATACGTCAATTCGCGATGATTGTCCCTGAAAATGCGGGCCAATTTGAGATAGGTCAATGCTACATCTTCCTGATTGGAAACGCCGTTAATCGAGACCAATAGTTCTTTCTCCCGGTTCCACACTTCTGGACCGAATGCGGAATCAGGCTTTTCCGCTCCCGCATCGACAGTTTGCATCAGCCCTACTATCAGCACAATGCAAATGAATATGTATCTTCTGAACCTCATAGGCATGGTCAATGTTCTTGTCACGGCAAAGATAGCAATTTTCCATGACTAGCATTGACCGGACCGGTGTTAATGAACAAGAACGCAGAGACACAGAAGAAGTCGTCAGGAAAGTAAGTCAGCCAGGAACTCCGAACTTTGGGAAACTTTAATTATCTTTGCAGTTTTGAAATATAGACGATTATGGCAGACAGTAATTTCATAGACTACGTAAAGATATATTGTGCTTCAGGACATGGCGGACCGGGATCAGTGCACCTTCACAGGGCAAAGTATGTGCCGAAAGGCGGGCCGGACGGAGGAGACGGAGGTCGCGGAGGCCACATAATACTTAAGGCAAACCCCCAGTTCTGGACACTTATCCATCTGAAATACAAGAAGTTCATCAAAGCAGAAAACGGAGAGCACGGAGGTGCGGCATTCTGCAAAGGAAAACAGGGTAAGGACATCACATTGGATGTGCCTGTGGGTACTGTCGTAAAAGACGGTGAAACAGGTGAAGTGCTTTTCGACATGATGGAACCGGGCGAGGAGAGAATCCTCTGCAAGGGCGGGCGTGGTGGACTCGGAAACAATAACTTCAAGTCAGCCACACAGCAGACTCCGAGATATGCCCAGCCTGGAGAAGACGGCCAGGAGGGATGGTTTATCCTGGAATTGAAAGTGCTTGCGGATGTGGGACTTGTAGGTTTCCCTAACGCAGGAAAATCCACGCTTCTGGCAGCTATCACTTCCGCCAAGCCTAAGATTGCAAACTATGCTTTCACCACGCTCGAACCTAACCTCGGCATTGTCAGATACAGAGACGACAAATCATTCGTCATGGCTGACATTCCGGGAATCATAGAAGGCGCACACGAAGGAAAAGGCATCGGACTGAGATTCCTCAGACACATCGAACGCAACTCCGTGCTGCTCTTCATGGTATCGGCAGAAGAGGAAAACATTCAGAAGGGGTATGAAATCCTGCTGAACGAACTCGAAATGTTCAATCCTGAATTGCTGGACAAGGAACGGGTTCTTGCAGTCACAAAATGCGACCTCATCGACGCTAAAGCCGAGAAGAAAATAAAGAAGACACTTCCGGCCGACATCCCGACCGTATTCATTTCCTCAGTAAGCGGAGAGAATCTCAACGAGCTCAAAGATGAACTCTGGAAAGCACTCAACGCAGAAGTATAAACAGCGAAGACGTTAACCTATGCACTTTTGGGACATACTTCACAGATGGGACCAGGTTCTGACCCTGTTCGTAAACAGTTTCCACATACCGGCAACTGATCAGTTCATGATGTTCATGTCTGACAGGGTCGTATGGTTTCCTCTGTATCTTCTCATAGCATTCTTCCTTGTTAAAAGACTGGGATGGAAAAAGGGACTGATCTCAATTCTGTGCATGGCTCTTACACTTCTCGTATGCGACCAGACATCCAACCTGTTGAAGAACTCCGTCGCAAGACTAAGGCCCTGCTATAGCGGGCCGATGCTGCTCGGAGGATTGCACGTCCTGGAATATAGGGGAAACTTCTTCGGATTCTTCTCTGCCCACGCAGCAAATGCATTCGGATTCGCAGTATGTTCCTCAGTCCTTTTCAGATACGATACGAAGCATACATATAAAGCATTCATTATCTGGATTTTCACCTGGGCGACAATGCTGTCAGTGAGCCGTATTTTCGTAGGCAAACACTACATGGGAGACGTCATTGTAGGAGCAATGATAGGCAGTGGTTACGGAGCAATGATTGCCATGACCGCAAGATGGATATTCGCCAGATTCATTGACAAAGTAAAAATCCCGTCACCTGAACGGTAACGGGACTCAAATAATCCATATCCAAGTTTCACAAGATATCTTATTCAGATTCCTAGAGAATCTGGACAGTTTTCTCCATTCTCATCGAATGTGACCCCTTGATCAGTATCGTAAAGCCTCTCAGCTGATTATCAGTCAGATAAGCGACAAGTGAGTCAGAAGAACCAAACCAGAGAATTCTGGCATCAGCCTTATCTCCTGCTTTGGACAATGCCTTTTCAAATTCTTTTCCGACCAGGAAAATCTTGTCAATGCTACTGTCAGTCAAGAGTTTGAGTATCTTCTCATGCTCCTCGGCAGAACTATCCCCAAGTTCGCCCATATCCCCGATCATAACAGCCTTGGCAGGCGCAGACATATTGAAGAAATTCTCCAATGATGCCGTCATGCTTGAAGGATTTGCATTGTATGCATCCACAATCAGGACATTGCGCTCGGTCCTGACCATCTGTGAACGACTGTTGGAAGGGACATACGAAGTCACCTGTGCGACCGCAGCATCTTCATCAATGCCGAAGAACTTGCCGATACAGATTGCAGCAAGGACATTCGCAGCATTGTACGAACCCACGAGATGAGTTGCAACTACCTTGCCATCAGAAAGTTCAATTCTGAGATACGGATTCTCGGGAGTCGTTTCCAGAAGATGACAGCCATCAGTTTCCAGTCCGTAAGGAATGATCGACAAACCATCACGCGACTCACACATTGACCTCAGGACATCGTCATCGGCATTGACAAAAACGGCTCTTCCGTTGGCATTGACATAATCATACAGTTGCCCCTTTGCACGCTGAACGCCTTCGAAACTGCCGAAACCCTGCAGATGAGCGCGACCGACATTGGTTATGATGCCGTAGTCAGGTTCGCAAACCGTCACGAGCTTTGCAATGTCATCCGGATGGCTTGCCCCCATTTCAATGACAGCAAGTTGTGTCTCGGAAGTCATCTTGAGCACAGATAGTGGCACGCCTATATCATTGTTCAGATTGCCCTCAGTCGCTGTGACGTTGAAACCTGCAGAAAGGACGATGCGGATAAGTTCCTTAGTCGTAGTCTTTCCGTTTGTACCGGTTATTCCGATGACTGTCAGATGTTTATCCTCTCCGAGAACATGCTCGCGATGCCAGCGTGCCAAATCCTGAAGCGTCACCAGAGTATCATTGACACTTATCAGCCGGCTCATGCCGTTTTCGTCCGGAAAGTCATTGGCCCTGGCACATACAGAGGCATCAGCATTGACGACAGCGTATGCGGCACCTGCCTCAAGAGCCTTGACCGCAAACTCGTTGCCGTCGAAATTTTCACCTTTCAATGCGAAGAAAAGCTCGCCTCCGCTGATTTTGCGGCTGTCAGTCAGAACCGAGCCGCATTTTTTGAATATATCGTATAAGTCTTTGATTTCCATTATTGTACTCCTGTACTACCAAATCCGCCCTCTCCCCTTTCAGTCTCGTCGAGGACTTCAACTTCTTCCCATTCCACATGCTCGTGCTTTGCCACGACAAGCTGGGCGATACGCTCACCCGGCTCAATCACGAAAGGCGTATCCGACAGATTGACAAGCAATGTCTTAAGTTCTCCGCGATAATCCGCGTCGATAGTTCCCGGCGAATTCAGAACCGTTATTCCATGTTTCACAGCAAGTCCGCTTCTCGGGCGTGCCTGGCACTCATATCCTTCCGGCAAGGCGATGTAAAGGCCTGTCGGGACCAGCACTCTCTGAAGAGGGGCCAATGTTATAGGTTCCTCAATGTTAGCCCTGACATCCATCCCCGCAGAGAGCGGAGTCGCATAAGTCGGACAAGGATTGGACGATTTATTGATAATCTTGACTTTCATTGTACAAGTAATTATTTTTCAAGTATTTCCGGCTCGGTCTTGTCATGAGGCAGGACCAGATTAAGGACAACGCCGACGATAGAGGCGAGACCGATTCCTGCCAATGAGAATGATCCGAAGTCAATTACGGCACCACCGATTCCGATGGTAAGAATCAGGGACGAAATGATGAGGTTGCGAGTCGAACCCATATTGATGCGGGACTCTATCATGTTGCTGATGCCGACTGATGCAATAGAACCGAAGAGGAGCAGCATGATACCGCCCAGAACGGCCTGAGGTATTGTCTGAATTACGGCGCCGACCTTGCCGATGAGGGCGAGAACCACTGCTGAGACGCCGGCAATACGCAAAACCGAAGGGTCAGTCACCTTTGTCAATGATACCGCACCTGTCACTTCAGAGTAAGTTGTAATAGGGGCACCGCCGAGGAAAGCCGCCAGACAGCAGGAAAGTCCATCTCCCAACAATGTCCTGTGCAGACCAGGATCTTTCACGAAGTCCTTGCCGACAATGGAACTGATGGCGTACATGTCACCGACATGTTCAATGATAGGAGCGATTGCTACCGGAGCCATGAACAAGATGGCCTGCCAAGAGAATGACATAGTAGCCAGCTTAGGTATAGCGAACCATGAAGCTTCTGCAACCGGTGTGAAATCCATCGCGTCACGGAAGAAAAGCACAGCCACCACATAACCTGCCAGAGCTCCGAATACTACAGGGATCAATTTTACGATTCCTTTGCCCCAGATGGAAGCCACAACCGCAACAGCGAGTGAGACCAATGCCAGTATCCAGTTAGTCTTGGCCATATTCACTCCGGATCCTGCCAATGACAGACCGATAAGGATGATGACCGGGCCGATGACGATAGGCGGGAACAACTTCTTTATAAATCCTATTCCGAAGGCCTTGACGAGAAGGCTCATGAGCATATAGACAACGCCTACAGCCACAAGTCCGCAAAACATTCCCGGAAGCCCGTACAATTCGGTAGCCTTGATGATAGGGGCAATGAATGCAAAGCTGCTTCCCAGGTAAATAGGAACTTTTCCGCCTGCTACGGCATGGAAAAGCAAAGTTCCGAGACCTGCCGCAAGAAGTGCTATCGCAGGATCAAGGTGGCACAGAATAGGCACAAGTACTGTCGAGCCGAATGCCACAAACATGAACTGCACACCTACAATGGTGCGCTTGAATGGTGATAAAGTGTGTTCCGCCATTTGATATATAGGTTATGATTATTTCGGGGCTATCTTATAAAGGAAGCCGGCAATTATTGCGAATATCATATTAGGAAGCCAGATTGCCAGCCACGGAGGCATTACGCCCGTATAGACGAACATCTGACTGAAACGCATGAACAGGATATAGGAGAAACTGAGTGCGATGCCGATGGCAAGGTTCCATCCGATTCCGCCTCTCTTCTTCCTGGATGACAATGCCACACCCATGATTGTCAGGATGAATGCGGAAAAAGGAAGAGAGAACCTCTGCTGCTTCTCTATCAATGAATATTTAACGTTAGGATCGCCCCTCAGCTTCTGGACATCAACAAGTTCATTGAGCTGGTCATACGGAAGGTCCTCCACAGTATTTCTCTTTCTGAAGAAGTCATTGATTGTCAAACTGATGACAGTATCAAGCTGCTCTCCGCACCTGACCTTGTCCTCCAGTCCCTGTTCATTGTATTCACGGATAAAATACTTCTTGAGTTTCCATCCTGAGAAAGTGGAATCCCAGACTGCGCGCTCAGCAGAAACCTTTGAAACGAGCTGGTTGTCTTTTATGGACTCCAAGGTGAACTTGTATGCGGTATTGTTATACTTGCTGAACTGTTCCACATAGACGAACTCGCCGGGAGCTATCTGATAATGGATATTCCTTTCGGACGCCACTGCCTTTTTCTTGGTGTATTTCGCCTCGAATTCATGCCGTACGGCATTGGACCGGGGTATGACGAACAGGTTCATGCCCAGTGAGAGCAAAGCGATTACGGTTGCGGAGAAGATATACGGCACCATCATCCTGTGGAAACTGATTCCGCAGGACAGGATGGCGATAATCTCAGAATTGGCCGCCAGTCTGGATGTAAAGAAAATTACCGTAATGAACACGAACAGAGGGCTGAACATGTTCATGAAGTATGGAATGAAATTCACGTAGTAATCGAAGATAATCGAATGAAGCGGAGCCTGCTTGGAAACGAAATCATCGATTTTCTCACTGATATCGAAGATTATGACGATTCCGATTATCAGCAAAAGCGCGATAAAGAAAGTCGCCATGAACTTCTTGATTATATAGACATCCAGTTTTTTTGGAAACATAGTATGCTAGAGTCTTGTCATTATCTTCTTAACAGTCACGTCCTTCCAGGCCTTGAAATCACCTGCGATGATATGCTTGCGGGCCTCTGTCACGAGATCAAGATAGAATGCGAGATTATGTTCGCTTGCAATCATTGCCGCAAACATCTCTCCGGCCACGAAAAGATGCCTCAAATATGCCTTCGTGTATGTCTTGTCGACAAATGAAGCACCATTTTCATCAATGAGAGAGAAGTCGTTCTCCCATTTCTTGTTGCGCATGTTCATGATACCGTTCCAGGTAAACAGCATTCCGTTTCTTCCGTTTCTGGTCGGCATCACGCAGTCAAACATATCCACACCTCTGGCAATACCCTCAAGAAGGTTTGCCGGTGTTCCTACTCCCATAAGATATCTCGGCCTGTCATCAGGTAGAAGAGGACATACCAGTTCGAGCATTTCATACATCTTCTCGGTCGGCTCACCCACTGCAAGTCCTCCGATGGCATAGCCCTCCCTGTTGAAGGATACCGCATGCTCCACGGCCATCTTTCTCAGATCCGGATAGACACATCCCTGAATAATCGGGAAAACCGTCTGGCTATATCCGTATAGAGGCTCTGTCTCATCGAAGCGCTTGAGATATCTTTCCAGCCAGTTCTGCGTCATTTTCAATGACTTCTTGGCATAGTTGTAATCGGCGTCTCCAGGGCAGCACTCATCCAGTGCCATCATGATGTCGGCACCGATAATACGCTGTGTGTCAACGTTGTTCTCTGGCGTAAAAGTATGTCTGGATCCATCGATATGGGATGAGAACGTGCATCCGTCAGGAGTGAGTTTCCTTATTCCCGTCAATGAAAACACCTGGAATCCTCCGCTGTCCGTCAGAATCGGCCTATTCCAAGATATGAATTTATGGAGTCCGCCTGCAGCCTTCAACGTATCAAGTCCTGGACGCAGATAAAGGTGGTATGTATTTCCAAGAATGATCTGAGCTTTTATGTCTTCCTTCAAGTCTCTGTGATATACTCCCTTGACTGAACCGACCGTACCGACCGGCATAAAAATAGGAGTTTCTATCGTTCCGTGGTCAGTCGTTATCACTCCACATCTCGCAGACGACTGAGGATCATTCGCTATTTTGACAAATTTCATTACCGAAACAGTTTTTTAGTTTCAACTTTCAAAGATAGTAAAAATACGATAAAAACTTGTATATTTGTATGATTTCGCATGAAACCACGGACAATTATAAATTTACAAACTAATACGAAATGAAGAATAACGGAATCAGCACAAGGCTGATAATCATGAACTTCCTCCAGTATGCCATCTGGGGAGCCTACCTTACTTCTATGGGAAGCTACCTCGTCAACATCGGCCTCGGAGCGAAAATCGGTATCTTTTACGCAATGCAGGGAATCGTTTCCATATTCATGCCTGCAATAATAGGAATCATCGCTGACAAATACATTCAGGCACAGAAAGTCCTAAGCATTTCACACGGACTCGCCGGCCTGTTTATGATAGCTGCCGGATTCTACGGAATGACAGCAGGAAGCAACGTATCTTTCGGCATGTTGTTCACACTTTACAGTTTGAGTGTAGCATTCTACATGCCTACAATCGCGCTTTCAAACTCTGTGGCATACTCAGGACTCGAGAAATTCGGCATGGATACAGTCAAGGCGTTCCCTCCAATCCGAGTATTCGGTACAGTCGGTTTCATCTGCAGCATGCTCTTCGTCAATTTCATGAAAGCGGACGGCGTGCAGTTCCAGCACTCATATAACCAGTTCTTCACCTCCGGTGTCCTCGGACTGATACTCTGCCTCTATTCATTGACACTCCCTGCCTGCCCGGTTTCGAAGTCGAACGCAAGCACATCATTCGTCGATGTTTTCGGACTCAGAGCCTTCTCTCTATTCAAGAAGAAGGACATGGCCATCTTCTTTGTATTTTCAATGCTGCTTGGCGTATCGCTCCAGATTACCAATGGATTTGCCAATCCTTTCATCACCAGCTTCAAAGAGATTCCTGAATATGCCAACACCTGGGGAGCACAGAATGCAAATGCTCTCATATCACTTTCCCAGCTTTCCGAAACCCTCTGCATCCTTCTGATTCCTATTGCAATGAAATTCGGAATCAAGAGAGTAATGCTTCTGGCCATGTTCGCATGGGTCTTCAGATTCGGTCTGTTCGGTGCGGGTAACCCTGGTTCAGGCGTATGGATGTTCGTCCTCTCCTGCATCGTATATGGTGTCGCTTTCGACTTCTTCAACATATCAGGTTCACTCTATGTCAACTTGAAGACTGATGAAAAAATCCGTTCCAGCGCACAGGGTCTCTTCATGCTCATGACCAATGGTATCGGAGCGACCATCGGAACACTCAGCGCACAGGCAATCGTAAACCACTTCGTTTACAACTCCGCAAATCCTTCATGGAGTTCAGCGTGGTACATATTCGCAGGATACGCACTGGTGGTTGCCGTCCTCTTCATGTTCCTGTTCAAGGATCCTGGCAAAGAAAAGACTGCTTAGGATATCTGATCACATATGACCTTTATGAAACTTGGGCTCTATGCGAGTCCAAGTTTTTTCATTAATGCCTCCGGCTTCGGGTCATGGCCGCGGAAACTGCGATACAGTACGGCAGGATCTTCCGTATCACCTTTCGAGAGGATCTCCGCACGGAACGCCCCAGCAGTAGCCCTGTCAAAAATTCCGTTCTCCTCAAATGCAGCAAACGCGTCAGCCTCAAGCACTTCCGCCCATTTATAAGAGTAATAACCGGCCGAGTATCCGCCAGAGAAGATATGGTTGAACGATGTCGAGACAGAAGTTCCCTTAATATAAGGAAGGACACGATATGGCTCCAGAACATTCTCCTCATATTCCATGACAGTGCACTCCGGCATTGACCTCAACGTGTGCCACGCCATGTCAAGTTCTCCGAAGTCAAGTTGTCTGACCTGATAATACCCTGACAGATAATTTTTTACCGCAGTTATCCTCTGCACGAGTTCCTGCGGGATCACTTCTCCGGTCCTGTAATCCTTTGCAAATGAATTCAGGAACTCGGGCTCAAACGCCCAGTTCTCCATTATCTGGGACGGCAGTTCCACAAAATCTCTGGCGACATTGGTCCCACAAAGCGACGGATACCTTCCCTCTGCAAACATTCCATGCAATGAATGACCGAATTCATGCAGAAGTGTCACAAGCTCATCATGAGTGATAAGTGAAGGCGTCCCGGCAGACGGTTTGGTAAAATTAGTTACAATGCTGACAAGCGGCCTCTCCTCGACACCATTCCTGATGCTCTGACCGCGGAACTCCGTCATCCACGCGCCTCCCCTCTTGGATGCACGAGGGAAGAAGTCCGCATAGAACAGGGCAAGATGCCTCCCGTCACTATCCTTAACATCGAAGACTTTCACATCCTTATGATACACAGGGATATCGGTCCTTTCCTCAAATGAAATTCCATAGAGCCTGCCGGCCAGACCGAATACGGCATCAATGCAGTTCTCCAATCTGAAATATGGCTTAAGCTGCTCATCGTCAAGCTCATACTTTTCCGACTTATATTTCTCGGCCCAGAAACTGAAGTCCCACGGCATAAGCCTGTCCGCAGGAAGTCCGAACTTGGAAGCAGTTTCCTCAAACCCGTGAGACTTCGCATAATCATACAGCACAGAGACTTCTTTTCGGGCAAAAGGAAGCGACGGAACCATCAGTTCTTCCAGAAATGACTGTACCGTATCCGTATTCTTGGCCATATTCTCCTCAAGCACATAGTCTGCCCAGGTCTCATAACCCAGCAGATTGGCCACGTGGAGGCGCAGTTCCGCTATTCTGCGGACAATCTCCGAGTTGCTCTCGACAGCCCTGGTATTATAAGCCATATACATCTGTCTCCTCAACTCGGGATTGGCACAATATTGCATGAAAGGACCATAACTTGGACGGTCCAGCGTATATGTCCAACCATCCTGTCCTCTGTCCTCAGCAGTCTTCCTGCCGGCATCTTTCACATACTCAGGCATTCCCGCAAGATTATCCGGGTCAATGATATTCAGCTCATATGCATTGGTGGCATCCAGCACATTCTTACCGAACCGCAGCGTCAGCAGAGACAATTCCTCCATGCATTTGCTGTATTCCTCTTTCCCGGCACCTTTCAGGAACGCACCCTGTCTGGCGAAAGACCTGTACGTGTTTTCAAGAAGTCGTTTCTGATCTGGAGCCAAGTCCTGACCCGGATTGTCATAAACGGTTTTCACACGCATGAACAGATCCTCATTGAGGGCTACATACATGGAGTAGTCATTCATCATCGGAGAAATCTTCTCGGCAATATCCTGAAGTTCATCATCAGAATCAGCCTCCAGTATATTATAGAATATTTCTGATATCCGCGAGAGCTTCTTGCCGCTGAATTCCAATGCCTCTATAGTATTATGGAAGTCAGGTGCTTCAGGATTGGAGACAATACTGTCAATCTCTGCCTTCGCCTCATTGATAGCCGTCTCAAAGGCAGGAAGATAGTGCCTGTTTTCAATTTTATCGAACTGAGGTGCCCCGTAAGGATACGGAGACTCCACAAGTAAAGGATTATTCATGTCAATTCCAGTTTATCTAAAAATGCATACAAAGATAGTCTAAGTAACGTAAAAAAATAACCTACCTCAGATTAAAGATTACTAAGTACCTGAAGAATGCCAACCGATTTTATGGATATTGCAGACTCTGGTCTCAGTGCGCCTGAAAGATATATCGTAACACGTACATTGCTCATGAGTACGTGTACGTATTACTGATGTGAGATAACCAGGCGTATAGCCCATCATATACAACTCTCCCCTGTCGATGGCCAGCACATTATTGGCCAACAGGTCTGACAGGATACGATAGTTCTTTTCCAATATCGTATGTGTCCTCAACTTCATGTTCCTGATTTCCTGATGCTCTCTGTTGTGATACTTGTTCCTGCAGGAATCACAACAGAACTTCTTGTTTGGCGGGCCGTAGAACACCACCCCGCATTCGAGACAGGTTTCAGTCTTGACAGCTTCACCTATGATACTGTATTTTCCCATAACTTCATTTTCATTGATCTGCGCGCAAACGCAGGAATCGGTTCCGGAGGCTGAATATGGGAAATGTTTCTGTCTTTTAAGCATGAAAGTGGCTCAAGAAGGCAAAACAATGCGATATTTTTATGTTTCTTAAACAAATCATCGCTTTTCTTAAATGAATCAATGACAGAACGCGCTTAGTCTGAAACGACAGATAACCGAAAGAAATAGTTTAAGAAAAATCATTTTGGAGTTGCTTTTCGCGCAAAAAGTTTAAAAATCATAAAAACAACCGCGATGTTTTTTAAGTTTCCTTTTCCACGACATTTTTCCGCCTTTACTTTGCCGCTGTTCAAAACGAAGCGCGCAATCGCAAGAACGCTAAAACCAAATGAATTATGGAACAGATCAACAAAATCGAATTACGTGGAAATGTCGGAAATGTCCGGCTAAGACACGTCGGAGACAATGATGTAGTCAACTTCTCCCTTGCCACCAACTATGTATTCAAGGGAAAAGACGGGAATCCCAATATAGAAACCACTTGGCATAACATTACAGCCTGGAGCGGAAAGGGTATGCCGGATTTCAGCAAGATAACCAAGGGCTCATTCGTACAGGTGTCAGGCAGACTGAGGACCCAGGAGTTTGACGGAGCTGACGGAAACAAGAAAACCATATGGGAAGTCCTGGCCAACAGGCTTATCATCATTGACACTGACGAGCCGGCCCAGCCGACAATGGGAAAATAATTTTTGACATGAAAAAACTGACCTTGTTTGTAACTCTGGCCATACTGACGGCAGGTTGCAGCATGCACCGGAAAATCAGCAGCCTTAGAGAGAGTTCCATATCTGCAGACATATCTTTGCCATCGGAACAGTTCATCCCTTCGATGAGCAAAGGGCTTGAACCTGAAAAAGATACAATCGAGCCAGAACACCCGGTAGAAGTTCTCATAATGAATGCAGTGAAAGATGAGAATGGAGAGATGGTGGCTACTGATGTCATCAGGGCGGCCAAAGTTACAGCCAGGTTCAGGAATGTTGCCGAAAGACATGGAAAAGTCGATCTGAGATTTCAGGTGACTGTTCCGGAAAGTCTCCAGGACGGGAAGTGGCAGCTTAGGCTCTATCCGGACATGTTCATCATGTCCGACAGCACCAGACTTGAACCTGTCATAATAACCGGAGCCATGTATAGAAAACGGCAACTGCGTGGTTATGAGCAGTATCAGAAGTTTTTGGACTCCATCATATCAGACAACGGACAGTTCCTGAACATGCATCTGCTGGAGGTATTCCTGAAAAGGAACATCCCTCAGATATACAGATTCAGGAATGACTCTTCCCTTGTTTCCGACGAGGTATTTGCCTCTGTCTATGGAGTAACGGAACAGGCTGCAGTCGAGCATTATACGAACAGGTTTCTCTATAATCTCAATGAACGCAGGAAGGCCAGGACGGGCAAGATGTACAGGAAATACATCAAGGCTCCCATTGTCAAGGAAGGAATCAGGCTCGATACTGTCATAGTATCTCCAGACGGAGATTTCATATATGACTATGTCCAGACCATCAATACCTGTCCGGGACTGAAAAAGGCCGACATAAAGCTTTCCGGGACCATCTACGAAGCGGAAAATCCGATTTTCCAGATACCACGCAGCAAGCCTTTGACTTTCTATATCAGCTCGTTAAGTTCATTTGCAGACAACAGCGAGAAGTATATGACCAAGGTAATTTCCAGAAGGGCGGAAGCCAACACGGTCTGCTATGTTGATTTCGGGTCGGGACAAACTGACATTGACATGAATTTGGGCAATAACGGAAACGAGATCAGCAGAATCAAGAAGAATCTTGCAGACCTCGCCGGAGATCAGGTCTTCGACATTGACTCCATCATTGTAACCGCATCATGCTCCCCTGAAGGAACGGTTTCCTTCAATTCCAGGCTTTCCAAGATGAGGGCCACGTCAATTTCTGATTACTTCCGCAGTTATCTGAAGCATTGTCAGGACTCCCTCAGAAATGAACGGGGAATCATGATGAGCTTGGATTCGGACAGCCATACGGAAAAGATTATGAAGAGAGAGGGAAACGACGTGAAATTCATCTCCAGGAGCGCAGGAGAAAACTGGGCCATGCTTGATGCCCTTGTCAGAAAGGATTCCTTGCTGAACACCGCAGAGAAGGATGCTTATTTCATTATAAGGAAAGAGTCTGACGAAGACGGAAGGGAAAGGGCACTTTCAGAAAAGAGTTTTTACAGACATCTCAGGGAGAAAGTTTACCCGAAACTCAGAACAGTGCAGTTCGGTTTCTTCCTTCACAGAAAGGGAATGATACTGGACACCGTGAAGACCACTGTCCTGGACACGGCTTATATGAGAGGAGTGCAGGCAATAATAGACAGGGACTACAAGACGGCCATATCCATCCTGAGACCTTATCAGGATTACAACTTGGCTGTGGCCTATTGCGCCATGGATTACAATGCCAGTGCGAAAGAGATTCTGGAGCGCCTGAAGAAAACAGACCGGGTCCTTTATATGTTGGCGATACTGCACAGCCGGTCAGGTGACTACAGAAAAGCAGCCGAACTATATGAAGAGGCTTGCAGCATGAATCCGTCTCTAGTACATAGAGGCAATCTGGATCCTGAGATATCAGAACTTATAAAGCGTTTCCACCTGAACGAGGAAACAGAATGAAAATCAATTCGGGTTTCGCATATGCAAAACCCGAGAAATCAATCTAAAACAACCTTTTAAACATTTATAAAAATCATGAAAACACCTAAAACAATTCTCATGGTTGCATCAGCAGCCATTCTCGCAGGAGCAGTTTCCTGCAACAAGACAGATTCTCCGGCTCAGACAGAAGGAACGCCGGCGGAATTGACTCTCAACATTTCAAATGGAGCATTCACTAAGGCCGCCATCAATGAGGAAAATGAAAACAAGGTCAACAATGTCCAGATTTTCGTTTTCAGAAAAGACGGAGAGCTTGACGCTTATGCAACATCAACACAGAAGAATGACATCAAGGTAAGTTGTACGACCGGCCCAAAGGACGTTTATGCTCTGGTCAACGCGCCGGACGGTTCAAAGATTTCAAAGAAGTCTGAACTCGAGGCAACCACATCCAAACTCTCAGACAACTCACTCACCAATTTCGTCATGATCGGGAGCAAACCTATAGATATGACACCGTCTGTGAACGAGACAATAATGGTGAGCAGAATCGCAGCCAGACTGACCGTCAGCAAAATCACAGCAGCCTTCACCTCCCAGGCCTACAAGCAGATGGAGTTCAAGGTAAACAGGATTTATGTTGTCAATGCAGCAGGAGACGTGAACTACAAGCTGGAGAAGAAAGCACCGACGACATGGTTCAACAAGATGGCCTACACGACATCAGATGTAGATGCTCTTCTGTATGCAGACGCTACAGATACCAAGATTACAGAGGCAACTCCGTATGATACACCTACAAGTTTCTATACCTATCCGAACAGCACACAGACGGATTCACAGGCAGAAGAATTCAGCGCAAGATTCACCAGAGTCGTAGTAGAGACCACGCTTGGAGGAAAGACATACTATTATCCTGTCTCCATTGAAAACATCGAGTCCAACAAATACTACAACATCAAGAACCTGACCATCACACGTCCAGGCTCACTTTCACCTGACACACCTGTTTCAAGCCTTGAATGTACAGTCAGCATCGAGGTAAAAGAATGGGGACATGGTATGGAAAAAGACTTCACAATATAGAATCTAACACTTGAAATCATGACATTACGGACACTGCTCCTGACAGCCGCCACAGCATTGGCCTGTTCCTGCTCCATCAAGGAAACCAGGACAGACTGCCCATGCAGGCTGACGATTGATCTTTCGGATGCATCGGAAGAGAACGGCAATATAATCGTATCTGTCCGCGGCAATTCAGAATTATTGATGTGCGAGGAAGTGAAGGCATCAGACAGGATAAAACACTATGATGTCCCCAAGTCGCGGATAATGATTTCTTGCCTGCAAGGTATAAGAGACTGCAGGAGCGATGGCCGTAATGTCTATATTCCACTTGGAAAGGACATTGACAGGATTCACACCAGTATTGACAGTACAGATTGCCGGCACGAATCGGCATACAGTTTCGCACGATTCAAGAAAAACTGGGCGACCTTGGAAATAGAATGTCAGGCTGCCGATTCCAGAACATATCCTTATGACATTTCAGTGGAAGGGAATGTGAACGGTTTTGACTTATTCTCGTTGACTCCATCGGAAGGCCCATTCAGATCCTCCGCATATCCGGCGGGCAGACAAGCGGACATCCTGGGCAAAACCACATTCCAGATGAACCTTCCAAGACAATTCCGGGAAGGGAAAGGACTGACATTGAAACTGACAAAAAAGACAGACCATATTCCTGAAAAAGAATACGACCTGTCTGGAATTCTGACCGGTAAGAGATTCGATTGGTCCGCCGCAAATCTTGATGACATCAGCATAGCCCTCGACTATTCCGGCAATATAATATCTGTCAGCATCATTGACTGGCAGACGGGAATGGAATCCGAAATCGTCATCTAGACCACACCCGAATACACATTATTTTCTGCTGTGGAGTCCGCACTCACGATGGTCCGGGTCCTCCCACCACCAGCGTCCGGCACGGATATCCTCTCCAGGTCTGACGGCTCTGGTACAAGGCTGGCAACCGATGCTCGGGAAGCCTTGCTTGTGCAGTTTGTTGAACGGGACACCGTTCTTTGCCACATAATCCGTGACCTGCTGCTCTGTCCAGAGAATCAGAGGATTGAGTTTTATGACATTGTCCGCCGTGTCATATTCGACCATCTGCATATTGGCGCGGGTAACGGACTGCTCACGACGGAGACCGCTGATCCATACCTCGACACCCTCAAGGGCACGTTTCAAAGGCTCGACCTTACGGACATTGCAGCACAAATGGCGGAACTCGACACTGTCATAGAACAGATTGATGCCATGCTCGCGGACCATTTCCTGAACTTTTCTGAAATCCGGGAAATAGACCTCGATCCTGATTCCGTACTGCATATTGGTACGGTCAATAAGTTCGTAAGTCTCAGGGAACTGACGTCCTGTATCAAGAGTGAAAATACGGGCATCTTTCCTGATTTTGACCATCATGTCGGTCAAGGTCTGATCCTCATAACTGAGACTGGACGAAAGGGCCGAACTGGCCGGAAATTCATTGAGAAAATACTCCAGAGCCTTCTCGGGAGTTCCCTCCATGAATTCAGCATTGAGCTGAGCGGCAAACTGCTTACGCTCCTCTACTGACATTGACCTGAAATCAACTGCCATTGCAAGTTCCTCCTAATACTCTTCAGGAACAATCATTCCTGCACCTACAGTATCATTGGTACCCTCTTCGATAAAGATGAGGCTGCCCATCGTCCTGTTATCCTTGTAGTAATCGAAGATAAGAGGATCCGCTGTCTTGATTCTCACGCGGGCGATATCATTCATTATGAGCTTGTCAGCGCCGTAAATTTTCTCTCTGGTATTGATATCTATCTTGTACTCAATCTCTTTCACGATACCGAGAGTCTGCTGGGTAGCATGACGGATAACGTATTTCTTGCCCTGGACAAGCGGAGAATTTCTAAACCAGCATACATTGAGATTAATATCCTGCTCAACTTTAGGCTGGATTCCGCTTTCGGAAACTATCACATCTCCTCTGCTGATGTCAATGTCATCAGAAAGAGTGATATCCACGGACTCAGGAGTAACTGCCGTCTCAAGTTCCTTCTCCCCGAGATAGATGCCTGTTACAGTAGAGGTCATCTCTGAAGGATATACACGAATCTTGTCTCCCTTCTTTACGGTGCCCTCCGCCAGACGGCCTGCATAACCCCTGAAATCAGGGAACTTGTCTGAAATAGGCCTTACGACATACTGGACAGGGATTCTCATCCTGTCCTCAGCCTCTACAGGGAGCTGGACAGTCTCAAGGAAATCAAGGAGAGCCTTGCCGGTGTACCAAGGCATGTTCTCTGACTTGTTCACCACATTGTCACCTAATTTCGCTGAAATAGGAATGAAAGTGACGTTTCCGAGCTCGATCGACGAAGCCATCTCCTTGTAGTCTGCGACAATCTTGTCGAACACTTCCTGAGAGAAGTCCACGAGGTCCATCTTGTTCACGCAAACCACAACCTCCTTGATGGCAAGCAGAGAAGCGATATATGAATGCCTTACGGTCTGTTCCATGATTCCGTGGCGTGCATCCACAAGAATCACGGCGAGATCAGCCGTTGAAGCACCTGTAACCATGTTTCTGGTATATTGGATATGTCCCGGAGTATCCGCAATGATAAATTTGCGCTTCGGAGTTGCGAAATATCGGTAAGCGACATCGATAGTGATTCCCTGCTCTCTCTCTGCACGAAGACCATCAGTCAGGAGTGCGAGATTGACCTCCTCATTTCCACGGCTGCGTGAAGCCTCCTCCACAGCCTCGAGCTGATCCTCGAATATGGATTTGGAATCGTAAAGAAGCCTTCCAATCAATGTACTTTTACCATCATCCACACTGCCCGCCGTAGTAAAACGGAGCAGCTGCATATTAAGATATCCTTTTGTATTCTGAGTTTCCATTTTCTTCAATTTTTGCCGGACTGGACCGGACTGTCATTAATAAGTCGCTCAAGTTCAATGAATTGCAAACCAGAGCAAACGAATCGTCGGGGAACATCCCCGGAAGGCATCCGCTAAAAATATCCTGCCTTCTTACGATCTTCCATCGCAGTCTCGGAACGCTTGTCATCAGCACGTCCGCCACGCTCAGTAACACGGGAAGAAGCGATTTCGTCAATGATATCCTCAATGCTGTGGGCATGGGACAATGTCACACCTGTACAGGTAATGTCACCGATTGTACGGCAACGAACCTCTTTTTCGACAACCTCTTCCTCAGGTCTGCGGAGAATCACAGGCGGTTCGGCTGCAAGCCACTGGCCGTCACGGAAGAACACCTTTCTCTTATGTGTATAATACAGTGAAGGAAGTTCGATTCCCTCCTGATAGATATACTGCCATACGTCCATCTCAGTCCAGTTGCTGATAGGGAAAACACGGAAATGTTCACCAGGGTTCTTCATGCCGTTGTAGATATTCCACAACTCAGGACGCTGGTTCTTCGGATTCCACTGGCCGAATTCGTCACGATGGGAGAAAATACGCTCCTTCGCACGGGCCTTCTCCTCATCACGCCTTGCACCACCGCAGGCAGCATCGAACTTGTATTTTGCCAATGTATCAAGAAGAGTTACGGTCTGTAGCTTGTTTCGGCTGGCATTGAAGCCGGTCTCTTCCTTCACCTTGCCCTCATCGATGGAATCCTGGACATAGCCGACAATCAAGTCTGCACCGAGCTTCTTGACAAGTTCATCCCTGTATGTCAATGTCTCCGGGAAGTTGTGACCCGTGTCAATGTGGACCAGCGGGAACGGAATCTTTGCCGGATAAAAAGCCTTATATGCGAGATAAGTAAGTACAATAGAGTCCTTTCCGCCGGAGAAAAGGATACAAGGACGCTCGAACTGGGCAGATACCTCTCTGAGGATGTAAATCGACTCTGCCTCGAGTTCCTTAAGATGCGTAATGTGATCGCTCATTTCTATATATTCAATTTTACTATTTTTCAATGATTCAAGTTTCGCAAGTAGTCAAACTGCTGAACGTTAGTGCGAAATTTGAGTTAATGATATATTTTACAAAGGTAGTGAAAAAACTTGTCTTTTCCGACAGGGCCCTAACTGAACACTCCGTCCAGATACTTTCTGGTAAGGTCCTCCTTAGGATTTCCGAAGACTTCCTTCGCGTCACCGGTTTCGATGACTTCACCGAGATACAGGAACACCGCATAATCGGCGATTCGCAATGCCTGCCTCAAGGTATGTGTCACCATTATGATAGAATACTTCTCCTTGAGTTTCACAAAGAGATTCTCGACAGTCTTGCTGGATACAGGGTCCAGAGCACTGGTTGCCTCATCAGCCAGAATAAAATCAGGCTCCACCGCAAGACTCCTCGCAAGGCAGAGACGCTGCTGCTGTCCAATCGAGAGACGGGTAGCGGAACTCTGCAGCCTGTCCTTGACCTCATCCCACAAACCGACCTCAGTCAGATACTTCTCCACAACCTCAGCCAACTCCTTTTTCTTCGGATGCATGCCATGGATACGGCAGCCATAGGCGACATTGTCGAAAATCGACATCGGAAGCGGACACGGACGCTGCGGAACCAGTCCGATACGCCTGCGGAGTTCGATGAGATCCGAATACTTGGCACCGATTATATTCTGATCACCGATCATGATCTGTCCATCAATCTTCACCCCGTCCACATTGTCTATCAGCCTGTTGAGAGCTTTCAGCAATGTGCTCTTTCCGCAGCCCGACGGCCCGACAATACATGTAATCTTATTCTCGGGAAACACAAGATTGATATCCTTGAGAATAGGCCTTCCTTCAATAGACAGATTAAGGTTCCTGACCGTAAGCGGGTCTTTTTTGGTATTCTTGTCCATATTCTAGAGATTGTTCTTAGTGAAATGATTTGTTATCCAACGTCCTCCGAGACTGAGTATCAGCACGATGACCGTAAGCACCAGAGCGGCGGCATAAGCCCTGCCCGGGAACGGGTCAGGCATGGTAACCCAGTTGAAGATGGCCAGAGGCAATGTCGCAGTCGGCGAAGACAGAGAAGTAGCCATGGAATCCGAGAATCCTGCCGTGAACATAACCGCAGCAGCATCTCCGATAGCCTTTCCCACTGCCAGCAGCGTAGCCGTAGCCATACCCGGAAGCACCTGACGCACAACGACTTTCAATGTTTCCCACTTGGTCGCACCCAATGAATAGGCTGCATCTATCATATCGTCAGGGACAGACTTCGAAATCTCGTCTCCGTTTCTGATAAACATCGGTATTATAAGGAGGGTACTGACAATGATACCGCCGAGAACCGAGGCCCTCATGCCGACCATGACCATAATCATGAATGCAAACGCACCATAGACAATCGACGGGATGCCGTAAAGCACGTCATAAGCCAGTCTCGCGACATAGGACAACCAGTTCGAACGCCTCCTGTAAAGATTCATATAGAAAACTACCGGAATACTCACCACCATCGCTATCAATGTCGCCGGAGCCACCACAATGACGGAGCCCCAGATGGCATTGATAAAACCTCCGTCATCAGTCGTATTCCAGTTCCGGCCCGGCACCTTGGTCACCATATCCCATGAAAGGGAACCGAAGCCTTTTACGAAAATAGTGCAGATAATGGATGCCACCACCAGGATAACAAGCGAAACCGACACCCACATAAGCGCCTTGACTACCTTCTCTTCTATAAACTTGCTGTTCTTCATAACTAATCCTGTTTCTGTACCCTATAAAGGATAATTCTCGATAAGATATTGAAAATCACAACAATAACGAGCAGCAGCAGAGCCGCAAACATAATCGCCGACTCGTAAAGAGGCACCGAAGCCATCTCTCCGTAATTGTTTCCTATCAATGCCGGAAGAGTATAGAAACCCTTGAAAATCGAAGATGGGATTGCAGGAATACTTCCGCAGACCATCATGACCGCAATCGTCTCGCCCATCGCTTTGGACAATGCCAATACGACGGCGGCGAAGATTCCTGACATTGACTTTCTCAACACTACCCTTCTGGTGGTCTGCCACTGAGTGGCACCCAATGACATTGACGCATCCCTCAAATCCTGTGGCACAGACGAGAAAATCTCCACGAACAGACTCACCATAATCGGCAGAACCATCACGCACAGCACAAGAGATGCAGTGAGGAGCGAATAGCCGGTCACAGGTATCAGCAGCAGAATTCCCCAGACACCATAAATAACCGACGGAAGGGCCGCAAGAATATCGAGTGCAGGAAGAACAAACTTACGCACAATCTTCTTCGAGTATTCTGTCAATGATATTGCAGTGAGAAGGGAAAGCGGCAGTGAGATGCAAATTGCAATGAATGTGACAGCCAATGTTCCCGAAATGAACGGAAGGAAACCGAATTTCTTCTGTGACGGCTTCCAGTCGGATGACGTCACAAGATCCCAGAAAGAATTCTCCTGAAGAATCGGCATCGACTTGATATAGAGACCGACAATCATCGCCAGTAGAAGGAGGACAGAAGAAACCGTCAGTATGAACATAAATGCCGATGACAGGTTCTGCTTATATATTCTCCTTTTGTTCAATGACTTCTGGAACAACGAACCGCTCAAAAGGATGAGAATGCCGAACAGACATGCAATGAAAATATAAACGGCATTGTCAGTGTTGTTCACCTTCAGGTCAGCTGCCTTCCTTGCAGTCTTGAGAATCTTTGCATTCTCGCTCAGCTGTTTCCCGGAAATCTGGACATAGCCGGCAGGCTCATTGAAACGTTGACCTTCCTTCAGGATATATTTGAGGAAACCAAGCGATGCAGAATCCTTGGGAGCACCCTTCGTCACGAAATAAAGGTCACGGGCCGGCGGAGTCGGAAATATATCCTCTTCGATAGCGTGGACCAGTTTCTCCTTCGTATCATAACATGCTTCGAGATCACTGATCCGGCCGTCCATATCAGAGTCTATCGGAAAAGCAGCAAGGCTTTCCTGTGGTCTATGTGTCTGAGGATCATAGGCATAAGCGAGATTATTGAAGCCTATGCCCCACTTGTCTTTCTGCACAGCCTTCGCAATTCCAGGATCACCGAAAACAGCAGTACCCTTCAGGTCCTCCTGCTTGGCATCGAACCAGGACGCAAAAGTCTGAGCGGCGCCACATGCATCAGAACGGGTATAGACATTGATTTTACGCTTTTCCTTAGTTCCGAGAAGCTGTCCCCAAGTGGTAATTTCTCCGGTAACCCAGATTTTCCTGGCCTCATCGGCCTTGATTCCCCTCTTCAGAAGTTCCTGAATATGAGGATTTTCCGAATTGATTACAGGTATAACGGCATCACGGCCTACAACAAAAGCCACCGCTCCTGCATCAACTTCTTCTTTATGAAGTTCCCTAGACAACATGGCATAATCCACCATGCCGTTAAGCACATCGGTCATTCCCTTTCCTGCACCACCTGCAGACACATCAATCTTAACCTCCGGATACCTGACCTGAAAGTCATTGGACCACTGCACAGCGAGTGGATAGAGAGCAAATGCGCCTGACACTGAAACCTGTCCCTCCAGCTTCTGCTTTCTTCCTGAACCACAGCCGGTTATCATAAGAACCACCATACTCAGGACGACGGACACGGCAAGCAACGATTTGTTCATTAAAGTCTTGTTTTTATACACGTCATCCGCTGCCACAACCCCTCACAATCACCCCGCAAGCCATCGCCCCAGCCTCAAATAACGGGCAGCATAATTACGCAAAGATAGAAAAGACATCTTAATTTTCAAAAGACAGCAACCTATTTCGCCTCTGTGCATTGATTTACAAGATACACAATCGACCTGTACGGAATTCCGGAATTCGTCTGCAGGCCAATCTCGCATGTGCGACTGTTTGAATATCCGGTCTTAATGCCGCGCTCCTCTATCTGAGGGCGCAGTTTTCTCAATCCGTATGAGTTAAGTTCAGGATTTGTCATTCCCTTGTCGCCCGCAAATCCGCAGCAGCCGACACCGTCAGGAACCAGCACCTCACTGGCGCAAAGGCTGGCCAAATCATAGAACATCTTGTCGATTTTCATCAGGCGAGTCGAACAGGTCAAATGAATGGAAACCGGCTCATTGACCTTTACGAAATTCAGCCTGTCTTTCAGGAAAAGCCATATAAACTCCACAGAATCATAGACTTTCACTCTTGTCATTTTCGTTTTCATGCGGTGCACACACGGACTCTGATCGCATACAACCGGATACTTTCCTCCTTCAGAAGCCTCATAAAGAGCATCTTCCAGGTCTCTCGTCTTTCTGTCGGCAATGTCACCCATACCCTTGCTCTCCCAAATCGTACCGCAACAAAGCGACTCCCTGCCTGCCGGGAAAACCACCTCATAGCCGGCTTTCTGCATCAATGCCACCATTTCTTCGGCCAGAGGCCTCATGCCTTTTGAGGCTCTGTCAATGCCCATCGTCTGGTTTATGCAGCTCGGGAAATACACGACCTTCAGACTATCATTGACCTTATCCCCTATTCCGGAAGGCATCTTGTAGGCTTTCGGCATGGACTCGGTCCACAGCGGCAGGCCTCCCTTATGGAGAACACCGGCGACTGCCTCCATTGCAGGCCGTCCAAGCACGGTTCTTCCGAACGAAGCCAAATCCAGAACGCCTCGCAGCATTGACTTTACCCCTGAGAGGTGTTCCGCAGCGAACTCGCCGACATTTCTGGTCACCGGACCGGCATTTCCGCGGCGGATCTCGTGGGTGATGTCCGCGACGCTGATTCCCATAGGGCAAGATGTCTGGCAAAGACCATCTCCGGCGCAGGTGTCGTCTCCATAGTATTTGTATTCTTTCAGGAGCGTTTCCAGAAGTTCAGGATTCTCGCCTGTAGAACGAAGCCTGGCAATCTCTCGCTGCACAGCAATCCTGGTCCTGGATGAAAGAGTAAACCCGCACGACATGCAGTTGACTTCACAAAAGCCACACTCTATACACTTATTGGCTCTGGCATAAGCAGTTGCGGCTTCCTCCGGAGCATCGGCAAACGGAGCAATGACAGGGATCTGCTTGAGATTCTTATAGCAACATTGAGGGTCGTCATTGAAAATGACACCGGGATTCAGGATATTCTGAGGGTCGAAAAGCCGCTTCACGCGTTTCATGTACGAATAAGCTTTTTCGCCCCACTCAGCCTTCACGAACGGAGCCATATTGCGTCCGGTTCCATGCTCCGCCTTGAGGGAGCCATCGTATTTGTCAACGACTATTTTCACGATGTCCCTGAGCATTTCACCATATCTCTCGACTTCTTTATCGGAGTCAAACAATTGGTTTATAATAAAATGCACATTCCCCTCAAGGACATGGCCATAGATACAGGAGTCATCGTAATGATATTTGTCCAGAAGTCCGGACACCTCGTCAATCGCATCCGGAAGGTCTTCAATATGGAAGGCTATATCTTCAATGATGCATGTCGTCCCCTGCTGCCTCATGCTGCCCACCGTAGGAAAAATGCCGGACCGGATTCCCCAAAGCCGCGCACATTCCGCCGCATCTGACGTAAACTCGAAAGGATAGGCCGTTTCGTATCCTGCCAATGCCTTTTTGACTTCGTCTATCTGCCTGGCCAGTCCCGCATCGTCGAAATCTTCGACTTTTATCAGCAATGAGGCTTTCCCGAGGCCACGCTCGTCTCTGACCGAAGCCAATGATCTTGAATCCAAGAGCTCCGCGGCAGAGACATTGATCTTTTTCAATGCAACCGCTACCCTGTTGGCCTCGCGCATTGTATGGAAATAAACCATCGCGCTGGCGCTTTTCGGGGCAAGCGGCAAAGTGTCCATGGTCACCTGACTCAGGAAAGCCAATGTTCCTTCCGAACCGGCCATAAGATGAGCAATGATTTCAAATGGGTCCTGATATGCTACGAATGGTCTGATGTTCAGACCTGTAACATTCTTTATGGAATATTTGTAAAGGATTCTGTTCCTGAGTTTCTCGTCAGCATTGACCTCATCCCTTATCTTCTCGATTTCACTTATGAAATCGGCATGGGTGGATGCGAAAGCCTTCCGGCTCTGCTCGTCGGCGGTGTCAAGGATTGTTCCGTCGGCAAAGACGATGCGGACTGACGTAAGCAGCTTGTCGCTGTTGGCAACTGTTCCGCAGCTCATTCCTGAGGCATTGTTCATCAGGATTCCGCCGACCATGCAACTTTTCACAGAAGCAGGATCGGGACCGAACTTGCGCCCGTAAGGTTTCAATATGGCATTGACCTTATCCCCGATTATTCCGGGTTGCAGGGTTATGGATTTGCCATCGGCATTGACATTGAACTTTTCCCAATGTTTGCCGGCGACGACGATGACGGAGTCGCTGATGGATTGTCCCGACAGGCTGGTGCCGGCGGCGCGGAAGGTCACGGGGAGGTTCAGTCTGGAGGCTGTTCTCATTATATGCGAGATCTCCTGCTCGTTGTCGGACCTCACCACGACTTTTGGTGTCAGTCTGTAGAAGCCGGCGTCGGTTCCCCACGCATATCGTCTGAGTGAGTCCGTATAGATCCGGTCAGCCGGTATTGTCTCTGATATTTCTTTTACGAAGGCCTGATAGTTTCCTTTCAAGTCCCGGTCCTGTGCATGTGTCATTATGCTGTAAGATTTGGTCGGGGCAAATTTAGTGTTTTTCGGGTAGCATTTACCCAGAAATATGTCATAAAATGATTTACAGAAGATTTTTTCGAAAATTTTTCTGCAAAAGTTTGCAAGTTCAGAAATATTGCCTACCTTTGCAATCCCGTTAGAAAACAAGACACCAGTCAAGTTCTCTACGACAGCAAAAATGTCGGAAATAATGGGAAATGGAGAGATTCGTTAGCTCAGTTGGTAGAGCACAACACTTTTAATGTTGGGGTCTCGGGTTCGAGCCCCGAACGGATCACAAAGTTTGCTTCCTTAGCTCAGTTGGTAGAGCACGACACTCTTAATGTTGGGGTCTAGGGTTCGAGCCCCTAAGGGAGCACTGAAACGGAGATCAGAAATGGTCTCCGTTTTTCGTATATGGTTGTGGATGAGGCGGCCAGGATATCGCGTACAATGGAATACGGGCTCAACGGAATACGGAACTTTCCTGAGTTACGTCTGCTGTCGGGACGGTGCCACATCGGTTTTTGCAATGGTTTGATTTTTAAGGAGTTATGAAATCTGGTGTGGATTAGTGGCCAAAAAATCATCGGAAATCCACGCTTAAAATAAATGATGCTTGATTATCAATGTGTTACAAGGATGGCCGTGGCGTCGTCCCGCCTGCCGGGATTCGTCCCATTCAGATGCCGCATCGTTGGAAAACGGTGTAAAAATCGGCCTGATTTTACACCGTTTGTTCAAATTTGTGAAAACGGTGTAAAAAATGACGTTTTCTTACACCGTTTTCCAAGTGTGATGTCCTTAATCCGGAGGCTGGAACATATGGAAACGGGGCCCCGAGCGGAGCCCCGATAACAAATCATAAGTCAAAGATCATCAGATTTTCACACGTATTCCTAGGGAGAACGTCCTTCCGAAGCCCCAGTAGCCACGGAAAGTAGCCAGATCATGTGCCGCGCCGTCCTTGCCCCTCTCTATATACGAGGTATCCAGGAGATTATCCCCACGAAGGAACACATTAAGAGAGATCTTCCGCAGATGCCTGTCAATGCTACCCGGCTCACCAGATGCATTGGTACGTTGCCAATCCTTGCCCCAAGAGATGGTCGCACCCAGAAGATGATAGCCAGGAATCCGGTAAGAATACTGACGGTCATCCGGATTATTTCTGGAAAGGGGGTCGAAATCAGCATACATCCTGTCATTGAACTGCCAATCCGCAACTGCTGAAAAACCTGCCGGCATTGAAAATTTCGCAGAAGCTCCGATTTGGGTCTGCGGCGCATCGGCGACAGGGAGTCCGTCACAATAGACATTGACACGTCCCATCTCCACTCCGGAATAATCATCATAAATTATAGCCGAGACATCCTTAGTCCAGCGCCAATCGCCGATCGAAGCAAAAGCATTGACCTCCAGCCAGTTGCCCACTCTCTGGAAAACGCTCGTCTCGAGTCCGCAATGAAAGGCGTCCAGTCCCGTTACCATGTAGCGGGTCTCATCCGCATCGAGTTGGCGGTATTTACCCGACATCAGAGAGCGGTTCTTCCAATATGCCGCATAGCCGGTCAGGTCGAGTTTTCCGCTATCCCAGACGTATTTCCAGCCGAGTTCACCGAGGATATTCTTCTCATTCTTCACGCCGCGGGTTATCTGATTATTCCCTGAAGAGAACCAGACATTACTGTAAGGCAGACGGCTGTACCAACCGCCATTGGCATACAAACTGTGTCCGCGTGCAACCTTGACAAGCACCCCTCCTTTCACGCTAGCACCCACACCATGTGCGATGTCACTGTAAATGTCTTTTCCGACGTAGTTGTACTTGTCCCAACGCTGGTTAGAGCTTCCGAACACAGAGGCGCCCAAGTCAGCATTGACCTTCTCAGATTCATAAGACACTGTCAGATAAGCAGTTCCATGAGATATCCGCTTTCCATTATCAGTCCTTACATAATCGCCAACCTTCTTTACGCACTCCCTTCCGGCCACACCGGAGAGCGACTTAGACGCATAATCTTCGTACCACCAGTCTGCACCGAGCAGGTCAATGATTTTTTCGCGTTCCCATGTGCGGTACAGCTGGGCATTGACTCCCCCGCCGATTCTCCATCCGCGTCCGAGGCGATACTCCAGACTTGCTATCGCTCCCGCCTGTGTATTCCCTGCCATATACTGGCTAAGGATATTGTTGGCCGAACCATCTGGATTTCTGTTGGTTGCTATCGCCTGATCCCAGTCTATGTGCCCGTCTTCGGTCATGAAAGAAGAGATACTCTTTCCCTTGGTTTCGGACCATCTTCCGCCACCGCTGCCAACTGCAAGATAAAGGGAATTCTTCATCGACAGCCGGTTGCCGTCCCAGATATGCTGGAGTGTGAAATATGGCTTGAAATAGTCGTTCTTGCTGAGATTGAATGCTTTGCCGTCACGATAGCCCCAATTCCTGCTGTAACTGCGGCCGTATTTGTCAATGTCACTAGAGCTGAGCCTCGAGGAGCGTTGTTCATGGCGTTCCGGGGAGCCCAATGCGGTGAATATCAAATGATGTCCGGTCCCGAATTCTTTCGCGATGTTAAGCATATACGCATATGAGCTGACTGATGTGGACTCGACATATCCCTTTCCGCCGACATAAGATGCCATCAGATTCATTGACCAGCCGTGCGGAAGGGCACCACTGCTGATTTTTATATATTCCTTGAATGGTCCGCCTCCGATTCCCTGCAGTCCTGAGGCTGTTGGGGTGTGTTTTCCGTAAACGTTTGCGTATGAGCCGATTTCTACCGAGAACCGTTCCGACGGCGATTCAGTTATGATGTTGACAGAGCCTCCGACAGAGCCGTCAGACAGCATTGACGCACCCACTCCTTTCTGGACCTGGACAGCCCAAGTGGCATCCGCCAGTCCCATCCAGTTGTTCCAATACATTCCCCCGCTGACGAGGCCGCTGATGGGAATTCCGTTCAGGAGCACCGAGATATTTTCTTGTCCGAAACCGCGGATATTCAGTTTCGCATCCCCGTAACTTCCTGACTCTGAAGTAGCATAGAGACTCGGAAGGCCTTTGAGGAGTTCCGGATAGGTGCGCGATGCACCTCGATCCCGGAGTTGTTTCTCGTCAATGACAGCGAGACGCAGTGCCGAACGGTTCTGGTTTGCAAAATAGGCATTGACAACGGACTCGCGGAGAGTCAGAATTTCGGTAGGGACTTCTTCATTTTCAGATACATTCTCTTCATGTATCGTCACTTTAGCATTGACATTGTCCTTGTCAGAACTTCTGCCTGAGACTGAATTTTTGTCAACTGCCGAGATTCCGGCAATACCGGGAGCGTTGTCTGCGGCGAAAACATGGACATCAGCGGCACACACAGACAGTGCGGCCACATGAATTGTGATGCCCATGAGCAGGATGTTTTTCTTCATACAAAAAAACCTTAAATTGTTACTCATGGCATACAATTCAAGGCTTCAAACGCTGGTTCGCGCATGCTCTGCGTGAACCAGCCGTTATCTTCTTCCATCCAGACTTACCCTGATTCAATGATAGAATGTCGGGAATACTGTCGGTGCCGTAGTTCCAACGGCTCCTGCCTTTCGGCTCGCGGACTCTTACCGCCGATCGGGATTCTCACCCTGCCCTGAAGTTATGCGGGCACAAAGTTAGCAATTATCTCCGACAATGCAAATCTGACTGACACGCCCGTGGAGTCGGTGGATTGTGTATTTTGGAAACATTGACTATCAATGAATTACAAAATATGAATCTGCCGAGACCTATCTAGGATGCTGAAACAACAAATACTTTTCTGAAGACTTGTTTAGAGGCTGTTTTGAAATCTTAAAATTTCCTACCATAATGAATAAACATATACACATATATACCTAAGTGAGCATATCAGAAATTTCATACCTTAATGGGAAGGGGAATTTATATATTCCCAAAGCGTATGTAAGCCTTGTCTTCTTCTACATTTACATCAATGGTAAGATACTTGACAAAATCCGTATTATCCTTGACAGCCCAACTGTTGAATGAATATCCTTTCTCATCCATTTGCCATCCACTTCCATCTATTCTTGAAAGAGAATCCAAATTTTCATAAAACACTGTCTTGTTCCCTTTTAATTTTATCCTCTGGTCAGCACTCAAATCCTGCCAACCAGCAAGTACTGAATAGAAATACACTGTTCTATATCTTGGGAATGATACCATTGTCACTTCTTCTATTAATGTTCTGTTCATTGGTCTTGCTGCAAAAAGAGAGTTTTGAATGAAAGCGCCAAGTACCATTAAGAAGATTGACACCTGAGCCAAGGACAACAAAGCCTTTATCCACTTTCTAATGCCTGGCTTGAATTTCAATATAACAGGTACAACCATCAATGCTATGGCAATCACCAGATTAATGGCATCATTCAGAGTAATATAAAAGACCTTGAAAAGGCCAAAGATGGTGTAACAAACTATCAGGCAAGCCAAGACAGAATATGCCCAGAACAATTTATCTTCTATCTCCTTTTTGAAAATTCCGACTATTGTCAATATGACAAATGCCCCGAACCCGAATAAAACCAATAACAACATTTGCTTTTACAATTTAATCATTCATACACCCTCAGCAAAACTGGTCTGCTGCTTGATTTTACAATATTTGATACTTTTTCATATTTTCTGAAAGGGATTGTGATGCACCCCTCACTCTTTGGTCTTATCTTGTGTCCAAGTACCTTATGCACCTTTACAGGTATCAGCAAGGGGTAGATTGAAAAGTTGGACAGGATCACAGAATGAATCAGTATTCCTCTTTGAAGGGCATTGCTGTTAGTCTTATCCTTGCCATACAGCAAAAGTACCTTTCTCCCTTTTGGTTTGCCCATGACCTTTCCCTTTCCAACCTTATAGTGCCCCAAGGATGAACAGAAACTGCCAATCTCATTACTGAATACAGGTTTTCTTGCTGTACTCCCTTTGCCATATCCATGAGCACAGAGGCTTTTCAAGACTGGTTTCTCCTTTTCAAAGTCCCAAATGAAGAACCTTACCCTGCCTGAATGCCTGCCATAGTCTACAAGCAGGCAACATCAGTGCTGTTCCCATTCGCCTTGCAATATTCCAATGCTTCATCTGCCCTTTCATCAAGATTTCTTTATGTTGAGTGACTTGCGATTAAAAATTGGAGAAGCAATAGTACTATTAGGACATATAAAGATATTCTATTCATTTACTAACTCATTCTGCCAAATAACTTCTCCACTTTTATTGATATACCCATAAATGGATAAAGAATTACCTGCTATGACAAATCCAGCCAACCCATTATGAAAAAGAGTACAATAATCATATTTATAAGGTATAACCAACTCAAATTTTGAGTTTACAAATCCCCACTTGTTTGAATGCCTGACAGGAGCCAATCCCTCACTGAAAGGCTTGGCACTATCATAGTCTCCAAATCTTTGTGGCACATCATCAGATGCATCTATATAACACCATCGTCCTTTTTTATATTCAACAGCTGCATAGCCTTCTGAAAATGGGCGGGCATCTAAATAATAGTTTATTACTTCTCCATTATTAAAATCAAATCTATACCATGATTCGGGTAAAATATCTCCTTTGGTAGTGATATACTTATACATAGATTTCTCATCTGCATACTCCATCACTAACACCTTCCCGTTCTTAAAGGAAGATACAATTGCTATATTTCTGCTCTTTATCATGCAACTCAGTATTTTTCCTTTCTTGTCTATGACAAAATAATCCTTGTATTCATCATCCCAATTAGTTTTAGATACTATTGCATATCCCTCTGAAAAATCAGAAGCAAATGAATAGCCTGTATCAATAGTTATACTTCCATTAATGTCAATATATTTCCAACAGGACTCTTTTTTATCCCATACATATGTAAGATTATCTGAGAAATGTGCACCTCCAGAATATTTTGGAGCAATTATCACCTTGCCTTTATTATTCATATACCCGACTTCACCCCAATTCCCCTCATTGAGAAATTTAATTCTACCATTATAGCAAAGCAATTCTTCTATATCATAACATAGTGGGACAAAAGGAGTTGATGATTGATTTCTCTTATATACAGGAACCAATGTGCTATATGTTAATATTGTATCTATTATAAGCCTGTCTGCTTTATTGATATATCCATATTTGAATATCAATGTATCATTATCAATCCATTCTGAATAGTATTTTTTAGCCAAATGTTTAGTTGTGTCAGTTATAATCAAAGCCAGCCCCTCATTAAACCTTGAAGCATACAGGTACTTAGGTGTTATAATTTCTTTTCCTTTTCTATCAATATATCCATATTTACCCTCAATTTCTATAGGATATAAGCAATCAATATTTTCTACACAAGAGGTTGACAAGACAAATAATAACATCAATAATATATGTCTCATATTTCATTCACATTATCCTTTAGGTCAAAAATTAACATTTCAATAAACCCATTGACATTACCATAGTGTAAATAGCAGTTACCAGCAATATCAACAGCCACACAGTTGTTGTTCTGTAGTGATTCTTTGAGAGATTCTGAAGCAGTTGACAAGTCATAAACTTCAGAAAGATAGATTTTTTGATGTTCAGTTAAAGATACTTTTGGGAATTGTCTTATGGATTCCCAAACATCTGGATTCAAGATTCTCTTTTCCATATAAGCATGTAGTCCAGCCCAACTCCTGAACTCTGGTTGTTATATAAAAAAGAAAGTGTGGAGTTGATTTCATCTGCTCTAAGGAGGTTGTGGTAAAACCCGGATGAAGACAAATGACATCTAATACCCCACACTTGTATAGACATGACATACCTAATATGGTACACCTTGCCTTGTCTAAACAAGAAATGAGTGCTGTCCACTTTGTCCTTTCTTTGTCGAAAACTACCACATTTCCTTAGAAGGACTTATGAAAACACTTTCATCAATATGTATGCTGACTGCTCATCACCACAAAAATATAGAAATATTTCCAACAAATGAACAACACTCAAGAGGTATTGAATGTCAAAGTTCGGATTAAATTTTCTACTGGACAATCTTTATCTATAGTTTGACCTGATTAATTGTCCAAAGAGCCTTGAATACCATTAATATCCAAGGCTCAAAACAGTAAAAACAAGTCACATGGGCTTGTCTTTGTCATCACTCCAATCTCCAAAGAGAATGGCACATATTATTGGGGAAAACAGTGCTCTTGTAATGTCTACTATTGTCACCGCGAAGATACAAGCCCCGCCAAGGTCGCCAGTCTGTCCACGAAGTTGACTCATGATGCTTTTTCGTAATCGTCCTGCCAGATAGGGGTCGGCGGATTTATACTTTGTAATTACTTGATAATCAAGTGATTCTGAATTTCCAATCTGCCGACTCGATAAAAATGAGGGGGCGCGGCGGATGGCATTAATATAACTCATTGACAATCAATGCTTCCAAAATCCGCAATCTGCCGACCTTTCTGGCGCGTCGTAAGCGTCTCCGCAGTTACGTATTGACGTGCTTTCATCGGTTACGTACTTTTGC